>ENA-OQET01000945-OQET01000945.1-human-gut-metagenome-genome-assembly--contig:-NODE-945-length-14089-cov-3.860407_pt1 | contig 14089 bp, 16 predicted proteins | sample MGYA00242800_ERZ504645 | MGnify/ENA primary metagenome ERZ504645 (study PRJEB26092, sample SAMD00036308) | human gut metagenome | host: Homo sapiens | study: EMG produced TPA metagenomics assembly of... | reverse complement strand
ACGCCGTGGTCGGAGTTGTCGGGCAGCTTGGCGTCCGAGGTCACACGGTCTGTGGAGTCGCCGTTTTCGTCCATCTGCAAATCGCCGAATACGCCGCGGACTCCATCGATGAGCGCGTCGCCGAAAGCGTCATAGTTCTTGTCTATGGCGAGACGCGCTATTGCCGGGGCGAGACGTGCGGCAAGGCGCAGATAAGCGGCGGTGTCGGGTCTGAACAGCAGTCGCTCGTTCTCCGTGCCCTTGTCAAGATAGAGCTTCGCGCTGCCCAAGGCCGCGACGTAGATTACGGGCGGCGTGCCGCAGGAGCATTTTTCGCTCTTTGCGAAAACGGGCAGGCTCGCGCAGAGCAGCAGTATCGCCGCAAGAATGATGCTGAAGATTCGCCGGATGTTTTTGCGCATGGGGTTTCCCTCCGTTGTATTTTATTTTTATCGGAGACTCTTCACAAGCTCTCCGAAAGCTTTTGTTATTGTTGACCCCGCGCGTTTTCCCGCCGAGACCGCCTCTTCGTAGTGGTCTTTTGCTATGACGCTGCCGTAGTCGTTGTCGGGCAGGATATATCCCATCGCGTCGTTGCACAGACCTATAACGCTGAGCTCTCTGCCATCGGGAATCATGTCGCGCATGGGCGGATATTCCCACGCGGTGCGGTTGAAGCTCTCGTCCGCGCCGTATGCGCCGCCGAGCAGAATCTCGGGCGCAAGCTCGCCGGGGATGAGCGCGAGGGACAGCTCCTTGCCAATTTCTGCATAGCCGATTTCGCTGACGAAGCAGTAGCCGGATTTTTCGCTCGGGTCGTGCAGAACGGTGTTGTCAACGAGTCCCGCCTTTGCGGCGGCGATGAGTATAGGATTGTCCGCCGGGATGAATATTTCGCGGTTTTTTAATGTTTATAAAAGTCGCAACGCGCCTCTCGTCCTCTTCGGGGATAGAGAGCAGGAAGCGTCCGAGAGTCTCGCCGTATTCCTGCCAGCCCTCCGAGCCGTCATGCTCGGTTATGCAGTCGCGCTGCTGGGCTATCGCAAGCTCCGCGCCCTGGAAGAATATAAAATTCTTGCCCGCCTTGTTTATCTCATGCTCCATCGATGCGATGTAGTCGGAGCTGAGCAGGGTGTTCTTTGCGCCGAGCGCGGTCGGATGAGCCGCCATGAACGCAGCTACAGTCTCCCTTGAGCCGTTGTCAGGGATGAAGCGCAGGCGGACTATATCTTTGTCCCATACATAAGGCGGGCGCTTGTCGCGCGCGAAGTCGATAGCGTCGGTGCGCACATAGGTGAGCTTTCCGCGCTGCATGGAATCAAACGCCTCTTTTATCGCGTCTGCGGTCTTTTCGAACAGATTCTCCATGAACTCGGGGTCGCGCCCTGAAATTATATCGTCATACCGTCCGTCCTTGATAGCCTTGACATTGTTCTTGAGCATCTTCGGCAGATCGCCCCAAAGACCCTGCGTGTCAATCGCGCTGTGGCAGTGGATGGAGGAAATATTGATGGAAACTATATTATTTTCTTTTGCGAAGTCCGCCAGTCTCTCGCGTATGCGGCGTATGTCCGTGCCGGATATTCCGACGCAGTCAATGACGGCAAAAACTACGCTCCCGCGTCCGCTCGAATCGTCGAGGCAGATAACGCGCACCGCCTGGTCGTCGATAACCCCGCTCATTATATTAGGCGGATAGGAGAGATAGCCCGCTATGTAGTAGTCCTTCTGATTGTAGTCGTCGGGGACGAGACTGCGCCGCGCGTAGCCGAGACGCCATCTTGAACCGCGCTTGCCCGATGATGCGAATTCGGCGTGACCGGTATAGAAATCACGGCTTTGATAGTTCGAGACATCGCCGAAATTCGGCTCGGGGAGTTTGTCGGCAATCTTGCCGACGGCGGCGAGGATACCTTTTCCGACAGCGTCGTCAAAGTCGCGGCGGAAAGCCTTGTCGGTCTTTAATTTTCTGCCGACCGCCGCGCCTGCGCCCGCTGCTGCGGCGAGGACGGCAAAGGGGATGAGACTGCATTTTTTCATGCTTTTTCGTGCCTCCGAAATGTGAAATAAGTTACAGTATAATATTACCATTTCAGCAAGATTTGTCAACCGTGATAAAGCGGGAGAAATGAGCATATATATCAACTATCTTTATAAGCGCGAAGGGGCGGAGAAAAGTGTTTGTGTTTTCAATAAAATCCTCAAAGCTGAAAATTGCCTTGACTGCGTTCGCGGCGGTGCTCGCCGTGGCGGCGGTGGTGCTGCTGATAAATCGCGGCAAGCCCGCGGTCAGCGACAACGCGATAAGTCTCAAAGCGTCGAACGCCTCGGAACGCGCGGCGTTTCTGTCTCAGTTCGGCTGGGATATCGAGGAGGACCCGGTCGAGGTCGCAGAAGTTATAATCCCCGCCGAATTCGACAGGGGATATGAAAAATACAATGAGATTCAGAAAGCGCAGAACCTCGACCTGACGCCTTATGCGGGAAAGCGCGCAAAGCGCTGGACATACAACATAAAAAATTACCCCGGCTATGAGGGCGACAGCGGGACGGTGCAGGCGAATATCCTCGTCTACGAGGGTGCGGTGATAGGCGGCGACATCTGCTCGACCGAGCTCGACGGATTCATGCAGGGCTTCGATTTCCCGACAAAAATGCCGCTCAGAGCGAGAGCACTACGGGATGAAAACAACCGGACGGATATCCGCCCGGCTGATATTTTATTGGATTTTTTGTGTTTCAACTCACATCTTTATGCTCCTGTAAAAATCCAGCGTTCTCAGCTTATGCCCGAGCTGGAGAAGCAGGTAGCGTTCGGTGATATCGCCGAGGATTTTCAGCGAGCTGTCCGGCATACGAAACGCAAAAAGCGCGCGGTCATCGCAGGTGCAGATATGGCGCATCGCGTTTATCACGCCGGGAGTCACGGGTATTCCCTCGCCGTCGGGTGCACAGCCGCGGCAGAAAAATCCCGCATGGCGCAGGCTGAAAACAGGCTCGTCTGGCAACTCGTTCCCGCAGGATTGGCATCCGGCGAGGTCTGGCATATATCCAGCGAGCGCGAGCATACGAAGCTCGCCGACGGGTTTTAAGAAATCTACGCTCCGCTTGTCCTCGGACAGCAGATGAAGTAAATTCAGCGTCAGGCTCAAGAATTCGTGAGCCTCGGTGTTCTCGGGCGAAAACTCGCCCGCAAGCTCGCAGAAATAGTTCGCGAGCGATAATTTTTCAATGTCCTCGCGCAGCCCGAAAAACACATCTATCGCCTTTGCGTCGTCAACTATGTAGCTCTCGCGCCCGCGGTAGAGGGTCAGGCGGGAGTATGTCATCGGCGAAACGGCGGCGCTCGCGGTTCGGCTCTTCACTTTCTTCGTGCCGTTGGCAAAGGCGGAGATGAGCCCGAGGTTGCCTGTCAGAATTTTGACGACTGTATCGTTTTCATTGATATCGCGGGACTTGATTATCAGCCCCTCTGTCTGCGTCTGCACTCGCCGTTTCACCTCCCGCGCGGATATTCGTCTTTGCATAGCGGAGATAGTCCTCGACCCTGCCGCTCATTTCAAAGGCGTTCCATGCATTCTGAACCGTGTTTTTGTCCGTATTTTTCATCTATGATAAACGCGCGATGTGCGCTCCTCCGTGCAGTGTAAAAATATTTTTTTCACTGCGCGGCGCATTTATGATAGGAAAAATTTTATTCGTTGTCGAGCCCGAAATTATGGATGAGTCCCTCTCTGTTGCGCCAGCCCTCTTTGACCTTGACCCAGCAGTGAAGGTTGATTTTGCACATGAAGAAGCGCTCCATATCCTCGCGCGCCCTCGTCGAAACTTTTTTGAGCATCTCGCCTTTTTTGCCGATTATTATGCCCTTGTGGCTCTCGCGCTCGCAGTAAATCGTGGCGTCGATATCGGTTATATTCGAGTCCTCGCGCTCATGCATTCTCTCTATGCATACCGCAACACCGTGCGGCACTTCGTCGTCGAGGAGATTCAAAAGCTTTTCTCTGATTATCTCGGCGGCGAGCACGCGCTCGGGCTGGTCGGTCAGGGTGTCATCGGGGAAGAAATGCGGCGAAGGCTGAGCCTGCTTGAACAGCTCGTCTTTTAGATCGCCGAATCCGTCGCCCTTGAGCGCGGAGCAGGGGACTATCGCCTCGAAATCATAGAGCGCGGAGAACTGCGCCATGCGCTCGATAAGCAATTCTTTCTGCTTGACTGAATCTATTTTGTTTATGGCGAGAATGACGGGCATTTTCTCGTCCTTGAACTTCTTGAGAAGGTCTTTTTCCGCGTCGCGCAGCTCGCCCGAGGGCTCAACAACAAATAGACATGCGTCAACGCCCGAGATGCTGTCGCTGACCGCCTTTATCATTTTTTCGCCGAGCTTCGTGCGCGGGCGGTGGAAGCCGGGGGTGTCGGTGAAGACGAGCTGAACTTCGTCCTCGGTCAGCACGCCCATTATTTTTGTGCGCGTGGTCTGCGGCTTGGGCGACACGACGGCGACCTTCTGGCCGAGCAGGCGGTTGAGTATCGACGACTTGCCGACGTTCGGGCAGCCGACTATTGCGATGAAAGCGGTTCTTGTCTGGGTCATAACTTCTCCTCATATAGATGACCGCTGATATGACAGTCAGCGGTCATTGATTTTTTATATATTATTTGTCTTTTTTCTTGAAATTGAAGCCCGTGAATATGAAAGTGAAGCTCAGCACAAGGCTGGCGATCAAAACGGCTATCATATACGGCTTCTCTGCGTAGTAGGCGAACATCGCCCTGAACGCATCGGGCTGAGCGAGAATCGCAATGCCCGTGCAAACGGCGAATATCGCGCCGACGAGCACGGCTCCCGCCGCGGTATCTTTCGATATTTTAGCAAGGCGGTTGTATTTCTCGCTGAACTTCTCCTCCGCCATGTCAACGACCGCTTCTATAGCGGTGTTGAACAGCTCGCCCATGACAACTATCGCGTTCGCGATAAAAATTATCGCAAACTGGGTGCGCGAGACCTCGAAGAAGTCATAGATCAGGAGATATGAATACATATATATCATGCACACGAGGTGCACACGCATATTTCTCTCCTGCCTGATGCAGGTGATGATGCCCGAACCCGCATAGACAAAGCTCTTGAGCAGACCTTTCATTTATTCGTCACCCATATAGTAGCTTCCGCTTCTGGGCAGACCGAGCTGAGTCAAGACGGTCTCCTCCTTTTCGCGCATGCGCACGCTCTCGATTCCGCCGCCCTCGTGGTCATAGCCGAGCAGGTGGAGCATCGAATGTACGGTAAGGAATGCTATCTCGCGCTGGAGCGTGTGGCCGAAACGCTCGGCCTGGCTGACTGCGTGGGGGATAGAAATGACTATGTCGCCGAGCATCTTTGCGCCCGTGTCAAGATTTGTGTCATACACTCCGTTTTCGCCAAGGGGGAACGAGAGCACGTCGGTGCTCCTGTCCACGTTGCGGTATTCGCGGTTGAGTCTGTGTATCTCCTCGTCGTCCACAAAGCGGACGCTTATCTCGGCAGGATCGTTAAATTCCTCGAGTGTCAGAACCGCGGTGCATGCGCGGCGCACGAGCATTCTTACTCCTGTCGGTATTTTGACCTCATGCTGGTCGTTTGTGATAATTACCTTAACTTTGCCTCTCATTTTCTTTTTTTCACATCCTCGTGTTTTTCGTAGGATTTGATTATATCCTGAACGAGCTTGTGTCTGACCACATCGCGCTCGTTGAACCTGACAATTTGAATATCGTCGACATCTTTGAGAATCTTCACCGCGTCGACGAGACCGCTTCGCCTGCCGTCAGGCAGGTCGATCTGGGTGATATCGCCCGTGACGACCATCTTCGAGTTGAAGCCGAGACGGGTCAGGAACATCTTCATCTGCTCGACCGAGGTGTTCTGCGCCTCGTCGAGGATAATGAAGCTGTCGTCAAGCGTGCGTCCGCGCATATATGCAAGGGGCGCGACTTCTATATTCCCGCGCTCGAGCTGCTTTTGGAAGCTCTCCGCGCCGAGCATATCGAACAGTGCGTCGTAGAGCGGGCGCAGATAGGGGTCGACCTTCTGCTGAAGATCGCCGGGCAGGAATCCGAGCTTCTCGCCCGCTTCAACTGCGGGGCGGGTAAGAATTATACGGTTGACTTCCTTTGCTCGAAAAGCCGTCACCGCCATGGCGACCGCAAGATAAGTTTTACCGGTGCCGGCGGGTCCGACGCCGAGAGTGACCGTATTTTTGCGGATGGCTTCGATATATTTCTTCTGACCGAGCGTTTTCGGCTTGACCGGTCTGCCCTTTGAAGTGATGCAGATGCAGTCCGCAGTCATCTGCGGGAGCTGATCCTCGTTGCCCTCGTTGACGAGCGAGATGACATAGCGGACATTCTGGTTGCTGAGCGCCTCGCCTCGGTTGATGAGCATCAAAAGCCCATTTATTGCGCGCACGCCCTTTGAGACATTCTCTGCCTCGCCCGTGACCTTTATCTCCGAGCCGCGGCTGACAACGCCGACATCGAACTCTTTTTCTATCATTTTAATATTTTCGTCGAAACTGCCGAACAGGCTGACCGCCTGCTCCATCCTGTCGACGCTGATTGACTGTTCAAACATAGATTATCTCCGAATTTTGCTTTATATTAGCGTTACGGCAAAATAAATTTTCGTCATAACTGATAATATTATCGAAATATTTTGTTAGATTATACCATATTTTCTTAGTTCTGTCACCATAAAAAGGACGAAATTTTATTAAGTTTTAATAAAAATTTTTGTAATTTTTTTTGTACATCAAGCTTAAAAAGCAATTTTTGTATCGATAAAGAAATATTTCTATATTTTTTTGCCGTCGAAAATGACGATTTTAAGTCCTTGAAGTTTGAAGAAAAAACAATGTAAAAATATATATGTTATAGGTATATGAAAGTCTTGACTGCGGAGGGAGACCGATGAAAAAAAGCTCGAAAAAGCTGATTGTCGCGCTCTTGTGCGCGGCGGCTGCCGTTTTGATCGGTCTCGTGGCATACGACGGCATAAAGCAGAGCCGTGAGTTCTCGTCTTCGTCTGCGATGATGAACACCGCCGTCAGCGCGGACATCGAAGGCAAAGACGCGAAAAAGGTCGGCGAAGCGATTTTTGACTGCATATCGGAGCTCGAAAACAAGCTCCTCTCGCGCCATATCGAAACATCCGCCGTCAGCGAGATAAATGACGCGGCGGGACAGAGCGTTAAGATAACTCTCTTTTCGTCTTCTGCGAACGGGAAGATAAACGACCCCGAAAAGAAGATGGGGGATATACTCTCGAAGTGCGAAGAGCTGAGAAAGTCGAGCGGCGGCGCGTTTGACCCTCTGCTCGGCAGACTCAGTGACCTTTGGGACTTCGGTACGGGCAATGAGAGAGTGCCCGACAAGGATGAAATAAACTCGGCGCTCAACGGCACCGGTTCCGCCATAGAGATAAACGAGAACGGCATAAAAATACCGTCGGGTACGGTGCTCGACCTCGGCTCGGTCGGCAAGGGCATCGCCTGCGACGAGGTGCGCGGAGTGCTCGAAAATTCGAAAATAAAGCGCGCGGTCGTCTCCGTCGGCGGGAGCATACTTCTCTACGGCGAGGGAGAAAAATTCACTGTCGGTATAAGAGATCCTTTTTCGGAGAGCTCGACCGAGAGCTTTGCGGTTTTGACTCTGCCCGCGACCTGTGTTTCTACTTCCGGCAGCTACGAGCGGTATTTTGAACGCGACGGCGTGCGATATCATCATATACTCGACCCGAAAACGGGTTATCCCGCAGAGAGCGGACTTGTCAGCGTGACGGTCGTTTGCAGCGACGGCTTTATGTCCGACGCGCTTTCGACTGCGTGCTTCGTGCTCGGCTATGAGAAATCGCTGCCGCTGCTTGAAAAATACGGCGCGCAGGCTGTGTTCGTGTTCAATGACAGGAGCGTCAGGGTCACTGGCTCTCTCGCGGACAGCTTCAAACTTGAAAAGGACGGATTCAAACTTTTATAACGGGGGAGACAGATGCAGCGCAGATTCATAAAAAAAGCCGATATCGCATTGATAGCGGTCGTACTCTGCGTCGGCGCGGCTCTTCTGATATGGCGATTTTTGCCGTCGAACGGAAAAACCGAGGCGGTCATCTATGCGGGCGGCGAAGTATATCGCCGCGTAACGCTCGACAAGAGCGCTGATATGACAATAACACCCGACACCGACCCCAAGGTCGTGATAAAAATAAAGGACGGCGCTGTCTGGTTCGAAGACGCGGACTGCCGCGATAAATTGTGCGTAAAATCGGGAAAACTCACCCGCCCGGGCGACACCGCAGCGTGCCTGCCCGCAGGAGTTGTGATAAGGCTCGAGGGCTCGGAGAAGCGGCACGACGCCCTGACCGGGAGGATATGCCCATGAAAGCGAGAAAGACCGCTCTTTTAGGTATCCTTTGCGCCCAGGCAATCGCGCTCTCGTTTCTTGAAAATCTGATTCCCTCTCTGCCGTTTCTGCCGCCGGGAGCTAAGCCGGGGTTTTCAAATATAGTGACGATGTTCACTGTTCTCACTCTCGGACTGCCGCAGGCGATGTGCATAACCGTGTTCAAGGCGCTCTTTGCGCTGATGACACGCGGCGCGACGGCGTTTTTTATGAGTCTCGCGGGAGGAGTGCTCAGCACCCTCGCGATGTGGGCGGCAACAAAAATAAAATCCGATCCCTTCGGTCTGCTCGGCGCGTCGATAATCGCCGCCGTATGCCATAACGCAGGTCAGCTCGCCGCCGCGGCGGTGCTCACGGGGACGGGAGCCGTGCTCGGCTATGCGCCGGCACTGCTGATATTTTCGCTTATAACCGGAGCTGTTACTGGAACGGTGCTGCGCATAGTCATGCCGGCGCTCGAAAAACAGACGCGGTTTATAATAAAGAAGTAATAATTAATCATAAGGAGTTGAAGAAATGAGCTCGGTTAAACTCGACGGTGTTCTCAAAGCTGTCAAGCAGGTACGCGGCGGCGTGCATGTCAACCACAACAAGAACACCGCAGACTGTGAAGTCGTAAGAATTCCAGTCCCCGAAAAAGTGCTCCTGCCCATGCAGCAGCATATCGGTGTACCGTGCACACCCACTGTAAAAAGCGGGCGACAAAGTTTCGGTCGGACAGATAGTGGGCGACAGCGACAAATTCCTCAGCGCGCCGATCCACGCATCTATATCCGGTACCGTCAGCGCAGTCAAGCAGGCGACGCTTGCAAACGGCGTTATCACTCAGGCGGTGGAGATAGAGTCCGACGGCGAGATGCGCCTTTTCGACGGTCTTGAGCCGCCGAAGGTGACGGGCAAGGAGAGCTTCCTTCGCGCCGTCAGGGATTCCGGTCTTGTCGGACTCGGCGGAGCGGGCTTCCCCACGCATGTCAAGCTGCGCATCCCGCCCGACAAGAATGTTGACACACTCATAGTCAACGCCGCGGAGTGCGAACCCTACATAACCGTTGACTACCGCGAATGCCTTGAAAATTCGTGGGACATCCTCTCGAGCATCTATACTTTGAAAGAGATACTCGGCTTCAAGCGCGTCGTTATCGCCGCAGAGGACAACAAGCCCGAAGCTTTCAAAGTGCTCAAGGCTATAGCGGACAGAGACGTTGCGGAGGATAACGTGGTGCGCCTCATGACGCTCAAGTCGAAGTATCCCCAGGGCGCAGAGAAGATGATGGTGCTCTCCGCCACGGGCAGAAAGGTTCCGCCCGGAAAGCTGCCCGCCGATGTCGGCTGCGTTGTTATGAACGTCGCCTCCGTCGCATTTATAGCAAGATATCTCAAGAGCGGCAAGCCGCTCGTCAGCCGCTCGCTGACCGTTGACGGCTCCGCGATAGCCGACCCGAAGAACGTCCGCGTGCCAATCGGCATGAACGTCGGTGAAATAATCGACTTCTGCGGCGGCTTCAAAGCCGAACCCGGCAAGATAATAACCGGCGGCCCGATGATGGGACTTGCCGTTGTCAACACGGATATTCCCGTTCTCAAGCAGAACAACGCCATTCTCGCCTTTGCCGACGATGCGTCGAAGGTCAAGAAAGAGCGCGACTGCATCCGCTGCGGCAGATGTGCGGCGGCATGTCCGCTGAGCCTTATGCCTACGCTTGTTGAACGCTATATAAAGGCAAAGGACATAGACAGGCTTGAAAAATCCGGCGCCATGGTCTGCATGGAGTGCGGCTCATGCGCTTATTCATGTCCTGCGGCAAAGCCGCTTGTCCAGTATATGCGCCTTGCAAAACAGATGCTGAGAGAGGAGAAGAGCAAAAATGCCTGAAATGCCTGAAAAGAAACTAACAGTCAGCGCATCTCCCCATGTGCGCTCGGCTCAGACGGTCAGCGGAATAATGCTCAATGTTATTATCGCGCTGATCCCCGCCCTTGCGGCATCCGTCTGGCTCTTCGGTCCGCGCGTCCTGCTCATCTGCCTCGTAACGATAGGCACATGCATGCTCTCCGAGTATCTGTCGCGCAAAATCATGAAGCGCAGCAACACGCTCGGTGATCTGAGCGCGGTCGTCACCGGACTTCTGCTCGCGTTTAACCTGCCTGTGTCTATTCCGCTGTGGCAGGCGGCGATAGGTTCCGTTATCGCGATAGTTGTTGTAAAACAGCTCTTCGGCGGAATCGGTCAGAACTTCGTCAACCCCGCAATAACCGGAAGAATCATTCTCATGGTCTCGTTCCCGACCGCCATGACAACATGGATAAAGCCCCTCTCGTGGCTCGACAATGGCGCGGAGGCGGTCACCACCGCAACACCTTTAACCATGCTGACAAAGGGCGGCGAGCTCTCCGACGGACTGCCGAGCCTCGTTGATATGCTCATCGGCATCCGCGGCGGCAGCCTCGGCGAGACCTGCGCAGTGGCGCTGATAATCGGCGGAGTTTATCTGATGATAAGAAAGATAATCTCTCCCGCAATTCCGCTGTCGTTCATCGGCACTGTGGCCGTTATAATGCTCATAGCCGGCAAGGGCAGCTTCACTTTTGTCGCCTATCAGCTGCTCAGCGGCGGACTCATGCTCGGTGCGTTCTTCATGGCTACCGACTACACCACCTCGCCCATCAATCTCAAGGGCAGAATAATCTTCGGCATCGGCTGCGGTCTGCTGACCTCGTTCATCAGACTCTTCGGCTCGCTGCCCGAGGGAGTCTCGTTCTCAATAATCCTTATGAACATACTCGTTCCCCATATAGAGCATCTGACCACCCCGAAGCCTTTCGGCACGGTCAAGGAGAAAAAGAAGAAAGGGGCTGAGAAGGCATGAAGAATTTCAAGGAATTTGCCATCCCGACTGTAGCGCTCTTTCTGATATGCCTCGTCGCCACGACTCTTCTCGCCGTTACAAATAAAGTCACGGCTCCGAAGATAGCGGAGCTCTCGGCGCAGACCGAGGTCGAAACAAGGCAGAAAGTCCTGCCCGCCGCGACTCAGTTCGGCGAAACGCAGGAGATGAAGGGCGGCAGCGGCACTTACGCTGTCGGCAAGGATGCAAGCGGCAACGAAGTCGGCTATGTCTTTGTCACCGTTTCCAAGGGCTACGGCGGAGATGTGAAGATAATGACCGGCATCGACAAAAACGGCGCAGTCACCGGCATTTCGCCGCTCGAACTCAACGAGACCGCCGGTCTCGGCATGAAAGCCCAGAATGCCAGTTTCCTCGACCAGTTCAAGGGAAAGGTCAAGGATATTGCAGTCAACAAAAACAGTGCCTCCGGCAACGAGATCCAGGCGCTCACCGGCGCTACGATAACCTCGAAAGCCGTCACGGCGGCAGTCAATGAGGCGCTGAGCTACTATGATTCCAATTTAAAGGGGGCGGAGTAAAAAATGGCAAAGAAAAAGAGTCTTTTTCAGGAGTTTACCAGGGCATTCTTGTTGAGAACCCGTTCTCCGTCTGGTGCTCGGCACCTGCCCGACGCTCGCGGTTTCGACCTCGGTTGAGAGTGCGCTGGGCATGGGCGTCGCAGCTTCGATAGTCCTTGTGTGCTCGAACATCGCCATTTCGGCGCTCAAAAAAGGTGATTCCCCAGAAGGTCAGAAATCCCCGCTTATATAGTTATAATCGCTTCGTTCGTTACAATAGTCCAGATGCTCGTCAAGGCGTTCGTCCCGCAGATCGACGCTCAGCTCGGCGTTTACCTGCCGCTGATAGTCGTCAACTGCATCATCCTCGGCAGAGCCGAGGCGTTCGCCTGCAAGAACTCCGTTGCGGCTTCCGCCGTTGACGGTCTCGGCATGGGCGTCGGCTTCACCGCAGCGCTGCTCCTCATGGGCGCAGTCAGAGAGCTGCTCGGCACGGGCGCTATCGCCGGACTTCAGATAATCCCGGCTTCCGTCAGCCCGATGCTGATATTCATCCTGCCTCCCGGAGGCTTCTTCGTCTTCGGCATACTCATGGCGTGCGCCAACAAGCTTGCCGACAAGAAGGGTCTTTCAAAGGCGGAGCTCAAGGGCTGCGAGGCTTGCCCGATGGCGGCTTCCTGCTCCCTTCGCGGCGAAGTTGAAAACAAAAAGGACGGAAAGGAGGCGGCAGGCAAATGAAAATAATGCTTTCAATACTGCTTACCGGTATCCTTACAGAGAACTTCATTCTCGCAAAGTTCCTCGGCATCTGCCCGTTCCTCGGCGTGTCGAAGAAGCTCAACACCGCAGTCGGAATGAGTGCCGCCGTTATATTCGTCATGCTGCTCTCGACTGCTGTTACATATCCCATCAACGCGAAGCTGCTCGTGCCCAATGATCTTGAATATCTCCAGACTATAGTATTCATTCTCGTCATAGCGGCTCTTGTTCAGCTCGTCGAGATAATCCTCAAGAAGTATATGCCCGCGCTTTATAACGCGCTTGGTATCTATCTTCCGCTGATAACAACGAACTGCGCGGTGCTCGGCGTCGTGCTTATAAACGTTGAGAATAACTACAATTTCGGCCAGTCGATGATGCGTTCGCTCGGCGGCGGTCTCGGCTTCATGCTCGCCATGGTCATGTTCGCGGGCGTCAGAGAGCGCCTCGAGAGCTGCGACGTGCGAAATTCCTCAGGTCTGCCATAACGCTCATTGCCGCATCGCTCACCTCGGTCTCCTTTCCTCGGATTCTCGGGCGTTGTCGACGGCATATTCGGTTGAGAAAGGACGGGATAATATGCATCTTATTATAATTGCGGTTGTCATCGTCTCCGTCATCGGACTTATAGCCGGTCTCGGTCTCGCCGTTGCGTCAAAGGTCATGGCTGTCCCGGTCGACGAAAAGGCCGAGGAGATTCAGGCGGCGCTGCCCGGCGCAAACTGCGGCGCGTGCGGCTTCTCCGGCTGCTCAGGCTATGCGGCAGCCCTCTCTCAGGGCAAGACCACCGACACCGGACGCTGCATGCCCGGCGGCGCGGAGGTCAGCAAAGCTATTGCAAAAATAACCGGACTCGCGGCCGGGGATGTTGTCCCCATGACTGCCGTTGTCCTCTGCCAGGGCAATATTCACAACACGGACACGAAGCTCAACTATGTCGGAGTCAAGAGCTGCAAAATGGCAACTCAGCTTTTCGGCGGACCGAAAGAGTGCGTCTACGGCTGCATCGGCTTCGGCGACTGCGTTGAGGTATGTCCCTATGATGCGATACATATCTGCGAGGGCGTTGCGAGAATAAATCCGCTCGCCTGCCACGCCTGCAAGATGTGCGTCAACACCTGCCCCAAGGGCATTATCGATCTGATGCCCCTGCACGAGGCAAAGGCCGCCGTCATGTGCAAGAACCATGACAAGGGCGCCCAGACCAGAAAAGAGTGCAAGGCGGGCTGCATCGGCTGCATGAAGTGCGTCAAGACCTGCGAATACGGCGCGGTCACGGTCGAGAATTTCTGCGCGAAGGTCGATTACGAGAAGTGCGTCGGCTGCGGTAAGTGCCACGAGGCGTGCCCGGTCAAGTGCATCGATGTTATCGAGCCCGGAGTGAAGATAACCGAAACGAAGGTAAACTAAATAATTAAGCGAGAATACCCGGAGCTGTGAAAACGGCTTCGGGTGTTTTGCTTTTATTATAATTGTAGGGGTTGGCGACCTCGACAACCCTATGCCGCC
>ENA-OQET01000944-OQET01000944.1-human-gut-metagenome-genome-assembly--contig:-NODE-944-length-14098-cov-6.697373_pt1 | contig 14098 bp, 10 predicted proteins | sample MGYA00242800_ERZ504645 | MGnify/ENA primary metagenome ERZ504645 (study PRJEB26092, sample SAMD00036308) | human gut metagenome | host: Homo sapiens | study: EMG produced TPA metagenomics assembly of... | reverse complement strand
GGCAAAAAAAGTCTGCTCATCGGTCCGGGACTCAAGACAGGTCTTGACATCAAGATAGAACATCCCGAAACCTTGGGCGCAGATATCGTTGCCGGCTGTGTGGGAGCGTGTGAAAAATACGGCGGTCCTCTCATTATGATTTTTATGGGAACTGCAACCGCAATTGTCTATGTTGACGCAAGCAACGCATATCACGGCGGTGCAATCGCCCCCGGTATGGGAATTTCGCTTGACGCACTCACAAATCACGGCGCATTGCTTTCATCGGTTGATATGAAAGCTCCAAAGAAGGTAATTTCATCAAACACATCCGACTGCATTCGTTCGGGAATTATGTTCGGAACAGCCTGTATGCTTGACGGAATGGTTGATATGTTTAACGAGGAATGCAAGACAGAATGCAAGGTTATTGCCACAGGCGGTCTTGCTCCGCTTGCAATCAAAAACTGCCGTCACGATATTATCTTTGATGAGAATATTATTCTTGACGGACTCAAAATTATTTACGAGAGAAACAAAAAATAAAGACAATTTAATATACAACTTGTTTTTGAATTATTAATTTGATGCAACGGGGTTCTCCCCTTGTAAATATTATTTGCGTTTCACCTGTGGAAAATGAGCAGGGAAACAGCAGGAGGAATTTTTTATGAACAAGACAGGAAACTTTTCAAAGGTGCAAAGAATGGTTATTCTTGCAGTGCTTATCGCATTGACGCTTGTAATGGCGCTCACACCGCTCGGATATCTGAAGATCGGTGCGCTTTCCATTTCATTCCTTTGCATTCCGATTGCAATCGGTGCAACCGTTCTCGGTCCTACAGCAGGATTGATTCTCGGCACACTCTTTGGTATCACAAGCTTTGTACAATGCTTTGGTATGGACGCATTCGGCACGGCAATGCTTTCAATCAACTGGTTTTACACCTTTATAATTTGTGTTGTTGCACGAGCTCTTATGGGTTGGTTCACAGGACTTATCGCAAAAGGTCTGGGCAAGGTATTTGAAGGTAAAACTGTAGGCAAGTTCAATCTTAACGACCTTATTGCTACCATACTCTGCCCTGTTATGAACACAGCCTTCTTCCTTGGCTTTATGGCAATCCTTTTCGGCAGTATCGAAGTTATGGGACTTAATGTAATCACAGCCGTGGTTATCCCTGCTCTTTCAATCAACTGCATTCTTGAAATCATTGCTTGCTTTGTTGTCGGTTCGGCAGTAAGCATTGCAGTCAAGAAAATTGTTGCGGCAAACAAAAGTAAATAATTAACATTCAAAAACGGGCGATTTTGTTTAGAATCGTCCGTAATTTTTTACATTAAATTTTAAAATCGGTGATGTTATGCAAAAGAAAATTATTGAACTTTTAACAAAAACAGACGGCTATGTTTCGGGCAGTGAAATTTCCGAACAGCTTGGTGTGTCAAGGCAGGCAGTTTGGAAAGCAATCAACGGAATTAAGGAACAGGGTTACAAAATCGACTCTGTAACAAACCGCGGATACCGCCTTGTTGCCTATCCCCCACACCTCAACGAGCCTGCAATCGAAAAATACCTGAAAACCTCCGTAATCGGCAAAAAACTCATCGTCCTTGACGAGGTTGGTTCAACAAACGATTACCTCAAAAAGCTGGGTGCAGACGGTTGCGAAAACGGCACGGTTGCCGTTGCCAGAGAACAAACTCAGGGCAAGGGCAGACTCGGCAGAGTTTGGAAAGCAAAAAAGGATGACAGCATCACATTTTCGTTTTTGTTAAGACCAAAGATTGCCCCGTCAGAGGTATCGTCAATCACCCCTCTTGCAGGTCTTGCGGTCTGCAAGGCAATCAGAGAATTCACGGGACTTGACTGCCGTATAAAATGGCCGAACGACATCATCATCGGAAAGAAAAAGCTTGTCGGTATTTTAACCGAAATGAGTGCCGAATTTGACGCAGTAGAATATGTAATTACAGGCATCGGAATCAATGCCGATACTCAGGATTTCCCCGATGACATAAAGGAAAAGGCAACTTCAATTTATCTTGCAACAGGCGGTCATTTTGACAAGAACAAATTTTTTGCCTGTGTGCTTAACCACATTGAAGAGGAATTCATCAAAAACGATTTAAAGCTTTCCCCTGTTGCATTAAAGGAATACACAAGCCTTTGCGCAACAGTCGGCAGAGATATAACATTCACCAAAAACGGAAAGTCCGTCACCGCAAAAGCTGTGGGAGTAAACCCTGACGGCGAGCTTATTGCAGAGCTTCCCGACAAAACCACCAAACTTATCAATTCAGGCGAAGTCACCGTACAAGGCATCTACTAAATTGAAAGTTGAAAATTGAAAATGTAAAATTACGGTCAGCAGTATGCTATCATTTTCAACATAAAAAATAATGTAACAAAGCAGAGAACATCAACATAGATATTCTCTGCTTTTGTTATTTATTTAATTTCTCAATTCTTGATTTTGCATAAGCAAATTTAATTGAAGATTCCAATATGTATTTGGCTAAATCAGGAGCATTTCTTGACCGTTTAAGAGCAATTATATCATCAATTATTTTTCTGTACGAAGTAATTTCAGAATCAGACCAATATCCAAATAACTTGTCTTTTTCAACTAAAGAAGGAGCTACACCGCACTTTGCGGTATACAAATTATTTCCTTCCCTGTCAAAAAGCTTTATATCATCAAAAGCATTCTGTTCATAAATTATATCAAGGTTGTCACAAATAGCATCAACAACATTATCATGATCTTCTTTCGCTGTTGCACGGGGAACCATTCCAAGTTCCAAATTATTTTCATATCTGTATATAGTGCTTTCGTATGAAATTTCTTTTTTTACTGATATTATATGCAACTCCACGCTATATCCTTTATTTTTCAACATTCGGCAAGTATTTAAAGGAATTTCGGCAGTTCTCAATGTTCCCTCTATAACCAGATTGTACTTCATATCGCTTAAATCTGATATAAGCTTTTCCACAACTTCGTTTATAAACGGCTGTGTATGTCTTTGAGCTAAAGTTCCGAATTCAGCTTGTATTTCATTGAATCGTGGATGAGAATTACGATAAGCATCTGCATTTATGATTATAATATTAGAATTTTCAACCATCAAATTTCTCTGCAAGCCTGTCTTTCCTGCTCCGGGCTGACCACCAAGAATATATGCCATAGGGCTACTGACAGGTGATTTGGATTTAATAATTCTGCGAATTATTTTTTTATAAGCTTTGTCGAACTCAGCTTCCGAATAGTTCATAATCAAACACCCGACATTACAGAATCTGAAACGTGTTTAATTATTGAATCAAATTCCTTTATATTTTTTAGTAATAACTCATATTGTTCAATACTGTCGCAGAGTAAAATTTTAGTGTTATAATCACACAAATCGTCATAAATATTTTTTATGCAATCCAAAGCCGATTCCGAATCAAGATAATCTTCATACTTTGCCATAACAGAATTTGCGTATTCATACAAAGCTTCACATTTAGCCGTTACAAGATAATCTACTTTTTTCATAAATAACTCCTTTCACTCTACTTTAAATAATAACCCGTTTACATTATTATATGTTAAAAACAGCAGAAATGCAAGTTTAACAGTCACCGATAACCGATATAATTTGACACCGCACAAACAACAAGGACATCCGAAAAAACGGATGTCCTTAGTTTTTATATAAAATATTCGGTTATAAATTACTTGAAGTATTTTACGCCGCTTTCAAAAATCTGCTGGTCTTTTGCAAAAGGAACATTTTTGTAAAGGTTTTCGCCCTTTCTCTCGCTGTGTCCCATTTTACCGAGGACTCTGCCGTCAGGTGATGTGATACCCTCAATTGCGCAAACAGAACCGTTGAGGTTAAACTCAATGTCGCTGCTTGGGTTGCCGGCAAGGTCAACATACTGTGTTGCAATCTGACCGTTCTTTGCAAGTTCTTTTACAGTTTCAACATCAGCCATAAATCTGCCCTCACCGTGTGACACGGGAACAGCAAACACATCGCCTGCGTTGACATTTGCAAACCACGGTGACTTAACAGAAGTAACTCTTGTATAAGCCATATGTGAAATATGTCTGCCGATTGTGTTGAATGTGAGCGTCGGATCATTTGCTTTAAGCTCTCTGATTTCGCCGTAAGGAACAAGTCCGAGCTTGATAAGAGCCTGGAATCCGTTACAGATACCGAGCATAAGACCGTCACGATTCTTGAGAAGGTTGTTAACCTGCTCTGCAATTCTCGGGTTGCGGAATGTTGTTGCAATGAACTTACCTGAACCGTCAGGCTCGTCACCGCCTGAGAAACCGCCCGGAAGCATAATCATCTGTGACTTTGCAATGAGCTTTTCCATTTCGTCAATTGTTTCCTCAATATCGTTTGAAGAAAGGTTCTTGACGATGAGCATTTCAACATTTGCACCTGCTTTTTCAAATGCTCTTGCCGTATCAACCTCGCAGTTTGTACCCGGGAATACAGGGATAAATACAGTAGGCTTTGCAACCTTGATTGCAGGTGAAGATGTATTTCTCTCGCTGTAAAGCGGAACATCAACTTCAATTTCAGGCACTTCAGCCTTTGTCGGGAATACCTTTTCAAGCGGAGCAGTCCACTTTTCGAGGAGTGCGGAAAGTTCGATTTCCTTGCCGTTTACAGTAATCTTTGCATCGTTCGTAACAGTACCGAGGTCATAGTGAAGAACATCGTTTGAAAGCTCTGCACCGTCTGCAAGTTCGATAACAAGCGAACCCGAAAGCGGAGCGAAAAGCTCGTCATTTGTGAGTTCGTTTGCAAACTTAAAGCCAAAGCCGTTACCGAAGCAAGCCTTACATACGCTTGCGGCAGTACCGCCCTCTTTAACAACCGATGCAGAAAGCACCTTGCCGTCCTCGCAGAGAGCATAAACAGCGTTGTACATTTCGATAAGCTTATCCCATACAGGCATAAGTGTTTCTTTATTTTCGGGAATGGGAACAAAGATAACCTTTGAACCTGCGTTCTTGAATTCTGTTGAAATTGTCTTTGAGGCCTTTGTCATTGCAACGGCGAAACTTACGAGTGTAGGCGGAACATCAATATCCTCAAATGTACCCGACATACTGTCCTTACCGCCGATTGACGGAAGTCCGAGCTTGAGTTGAGCCTGCATAGCACCGAGGAGTGCTGCGGCAGGTTTACCCCAACGGGAAGGAACATCTTTAAGTCTTTCAAAATATTCCTGGAATGTAAGTCTTGCTGTCATTGGGTTTGCGCCGATTGCAAGCAGCTTTGAAAGTGACTCAACAACTGCATAAGCAGAGCCGTGGAACGGACTCCAGCGTGAAACACCGGGGATATAACCGTAGCTCATTGCTGTTGCATCGTCTGTTTCACCCTTTTCAAGCGGAATCTTTGCAGCCATAGCCTCCTGAGGAGTGAGCTGATTCTTACCGCCGAACGGCATAATTACCGTAGCCGCACCGATTGATGCGTCAAATCTTTCTGCAAGACCGATCTGTGAACAAACTTCAAGTCTTGACATATTTTCAAGGAATGCCTCGTCAGCAGGCATATCTTTAAGCTTTGCGGGAGCAACCTTACGGTAGCAGCCTTCCCACTTCGGAGCCTCGATATAAGCCTTGGCAACCTGAGTAACACCGTTTGTGTTGAGGAACTCACGGCTGAGGTCAACGATTGTGTCACCTCTCCAGTTCATTGTAAGACGAGGACTTTCGGTTACAACCGCAACGGCTGTAGCCTCAAGGTTTTCTTTTGATGCAAGTGAAATAAACTTGTCAACATCTTTTTTATCGAGAACAACAGCCATTCTTTCCTGACTTTCGGATATAGCAAGCTCCGTACCGTCAAGGCCGTCATATTTCTTTGTTACCTTGTCGAGGTCAACCGTAAGACCGTCGGCAAGTTCACCGATAGCAACGCAAACACCGCCTGCACCGAAGTCGTTACATCTCTTGATGAGCTTTGCAACTTCGGAATTGCGGAACAAACGCTGAATTTTTCTTTCTGTCGGAGGATTACCCTTCTGAACCTCTGCACCGCAGGTTTCGATTGAGTTTTCATCGTGAGCCTTTGAAGAACCTGTTGCACCGCCGCAGCCGTCACGGCCTGTTCTTCCGCCGAGAAGTACGATTACATCATCGGGGAGAGGAGTTTCACGGATAACATTTTCCTTTGGAGATGCACCGATAACAGCACCGATTTCCATTCTCTTTGCAACATAGCCCTGATCGTAAAGCTCGGTTACCTGACCTGTTGCAAGACCGATCTGGTTACCGTATGAGCTGTAACCCTGAGCGGCACCTGTTGTAATTTTGCGTGAAGGGAGCTTGCCGTGCATTGTATCCTTGAAAGGAATTGTCGGATCGCCCGAGCCTGTAACACGCATAGCCTGATATACATATGAACGGCCTGAAAGCGGATCACGGATTGCACCGCCAAGACAGGTTGCGGCACCGCCGAAAGGCTCGATTTCTGTCGGGTGGTTGTGAGTTTCGTTCTTGAACTGAACGAGCCACTGTTCTGTTTTTCCATCTATAGTAACGGGAACCTGAATTGAGCAGGCATTGATTTCTTCACTTTCGTCAAGGTCGGGAATGAGTCCCTTTTTCTTGAGTGACTTCATACCGATGAGAGCCATATCCATAAGTGAAACAATTCTCTTTGTATCCTTGCCGTAAACCTCGTCACGGGTTGCATAATACTCGCTGAGTGCATCCTCAATAACCTTGCCGAGAGCAGACTTTTCAATCTCAATCTCTTCAAGTCTTGTAAGGAATGTTGTGTGACGGCAATGGTCCGACCAGTATGTGTCAATTACACGAAGTTCTGTAACCGACGGATCACGGTGCTCTGTATCTCTGAAGTAATCACGGCAGAACTTGAGGTCTGCAAGTGTCATTGCAAAGCCCATTGAATCGTAATACTTCTGCATCTCATCGTCATTCCAGCCGTTGAAGCCCTCTACCCTCTTAACATTTTCTGGAACGGGAATTTCCATATCAAGAGTCTTTGGCTTTTCAAGAGATGCAAGACGGCTTTCAACAGGGTTGATGAGGTACTCCTCAACCTTTACAAGCTCTTCATCTGTAATATTGCCCTTGAGAGCAATTACTCTTGCTGTAAGAACCTTGCAACGCTCACCCTGAGTAAGAAGCTGAACGCACTGCTCGGCAGAGTCGCCGCGCTGATCGTACTGACCGGGGAGATACTCCATTGCGAATACCTTCCAGCCGTCCTCAACGGGGAGAGTTTCTTCATAGATTACATCGGCGTTAGGCTCTGACAAAACAATAGTTTTCGCCTTGTCATATTCTTCCTTAGTAAGTCCCTCAAGATCGTAACGCACAATGTAACGAAGATCTTCGACAGACTTCATACCGAGGTTGTGGCGGATGTCCCAAAGCGTCTGCTTTGCAAGAACATTGAAGCCATCCTTTTTTTCAACAAAAATTCTGATTACTTCTGACATAATTCATTCACCTGCTTAATTAAGATATAAAACAAAATAAATCCCGTCTGATAACCTGTATCACATCACATGATACCACATTCGACTATTTTTTTATTTCATTTAAGGCATTAAAAGGTATTCTGTAAAAGTAAAATTAAATGCACACAGAAAAAGCGGTCAGACAAAGCAAAATGCCGTCTGACCGCACAATATAATCATATTTAATCGCCTTTGAGAAAATCTTTGTAAAATTCCTCAAAACTGCCGTTTTTGTAGTCTGAATAATCCTTATTATCTCTGTTCACAATTGTGTCGGTAATAAGGTATGTATCAAAGCCGAGTTTTGCGCTGCACAAATCCTCGTCAACATCGTTGCCGATCATAATGCTGTCTTCGGGCTTGATATCCTGCTTTTTGCAGATTTCTTCAAAATATTTCAGATTCGGCTTGCAGCAACCAAAGTTTTCGTATGTTGTAACAAGTTCAAAATCATCGGGAGAAACTCCTGCCCATTCAAGTCTGCGTTTTGTTGCAACAAACGGAAAAATCGGATTTGTTGCGGCAATAAGTCTGCCGCCGTTTTTCTTTATGAAATCAATGCTTTTCTTTGCATAAGGAGTAAAGCTTGTAGCATCTTTCGGAACGATAAACTCGTTTTCGTAATAATCGGTAAAAAGGTCATCAAACTTTTCAAGGTCGGCACCGCTGACTTTGCCCGCTGTTTCCCAGAAAACTTCACGGTTTGTACGGCTGTTATCGTTCTTTGTCATAGCGTCAGTACCTGCCCACATCGCCTTTATAAGGGCGTCGGGTTCGATTTTTATAACAGGAGTGCAACGCTTGCAGAGCGATGAAAAATACAGCTTTACGAATTTTTCCATGTCCATGGGAAGCAAAGTTCCGTCCAAATCAAAAAGATAATTTTTATACATTAACATACCGTTCCTTTCAATTTATGCACAAATATTATACAAAATTTCGATTTGGATTGCAAGGGAAAAAAATTTTCGGTATATACTATAGTCAGTAAAAAACGAGGTGATAAGATGAAAATAGTTTTAACAGACGCACAGACTGTTCTTGACGATATTGTAAATGCCGATGTGCTTAATCGGTTCGGCGAGGTTGAGTCGTTCGGTCTTTTGAAATATGAAGAGGTTGCGGAGAAAATTGCAGATGCAGATATCGTTGTGTGCAACAAAACTCTGCTTGATTCGCACACAATGCGATTTGCGAAAAATCTGAAATATATAGGACTTTTTGCAACAGGCTACAACAACATTGACCTTGACTACTGCACCAAAAACGGCATAACCGTCTGCAACGCAGGTTCATATTCAACAAATGCGGTTGCACAGCACACATTTGCACTCATTCTTGAACATTTCAATCACACTGCGGAATATAATCGGTTTGTTCAGGACGGCAAGTGGAAAAGAAGCAAAACTTTTTCACCGTTTGTATATCCGCTGAATGAACTTGCAGGCAAAACACTCGGCATTGTCGGACTCGGAAACATCGGAAAAGCTGTTGCAAAAATTGCAAACGCTTTTGATATGAATGTAATCGCATCGAGCAGAACTCCGAAAAATATTGACGGAATCAAAGATGTTTCATTTGACGAACTTCTTGAAACAAGCGATATTGTAAGCGTTCATTGTCCGCTAAATCCACAGTCGGAAAATATGTTTGACAAAAATGCCTTTGCCAAAATGAAACAGGGTGCATTGTTCGTAAACACGGCAAGAGGCGGTGTTATGGTTGAAGAAGATTTGCTTGAGGCACTCGAAAGCGGTCACCTGGGCGGTGCGGCAATCGACACCCTCAAGGTTGAGCCTATGGTTGAGGACTGCATTCTTATGGGTACAAAAAATTGCATCATCACCCCCCACATTGCATGGGCGCCCGTTGAAACCAGAGAACGCCTTATGGGCATAGTTTCGGACAACATCAAAAATTTTCTGAACGGAACTCCGACAAATAAAGTAAATTAACGGCGAGTAAGTAATGACACAAATTATATATTAAGATATATTTTATAAATGTCACAATGTAATTGACCTACTGTACATCAAACAGAAACAACCGCCCACCAAGAAAGTGAGCGGTTGTTTTTGTAGTATTAGGAAATTGGGATTAGATTACAATTACTGCTGTCTTTCGCAATAACTTGAAAGGCCTGTGTTAGGATCTGTGTATTTGAGCATATCATTGTCGGCGTCATATGTGTAATTAAACTGCTGTTCACCTACTGTCATAACGAGATCTGTACCCTCAAATGTGTAATTGCCCGAAACAGTCACACCGCTCATTTCGCCTGAGAATGTGCCGTCCTCTGCAAATGTGTATGTACATTTCAAAGTTTCGGGTTCAACTCCGTTTGCTGTTGCATAGTCATCAATTGAAACCGCTTTACCGTCTGTACCCTCAAGTGCGGTAACAGTCCAAGTACCTACCACGCTTGCCGATGAATCGCCGTCTTTTGAATCAGCGGCACTGTCGTCAGCAGTTTGTGATGCCGAACTTTCGTTTTTGCTTGATGAGCCACCGTCATTACCGCAGCCTACAAGACCTACTGTACCTACCATACAAATTGCGAGCAATAAAGCTAACTTTTTAATTTTTGTCATAGTGGATTACCTCTTTCCGATTTTGATTTGCGGAAACACCGCAATTTTGTGCTTGCTTCAATGATAGCCAATTTAATGCAATATTTCAATAGTTTGGCACAAACATCAATCTTTTGGCAAAAAACATATGACAATCGGATATAATATTTTTCAAATTTATGGTATAATCTAAGTGCAGTTAAACATTGCTCCGAATTAAATTATTTCAAAGGAGGCGATATCTTGAAAATTGCAGTTATTGACGACGAAAAGCCTCAGGCAGACATTCTCTACTCAATCTGCAACGCATATTTTGGCGGACACAAGCAAAATGTGCAGATTGAGTGTTTTCCTGACGGAATAGCTTTTTTCAATTCATTCAAGGAAAGCACCTACAAAATAGCCTTTGTTGACATATTTATGGAAAAAATGAACGGCATTGCCGTGGCTGAAAAGCTTCGTGAAAAAGATTGTGATATTCTTATTGTATTTGTCACAACAAGCCCCGATTTTATGATGCAGGCATTTTCCGTTCACGCTTTTCATTACATAACAAAACCCTACAAAGCTGAGCAAATTTACAAGGTACTTGATGATGCCTCGTCATATGTATCGGATAATTCAAAATACATTGAAGTTATGTGTGACCGCCGAAACACGCTGATTTCGCTTAAGGAAATTGTTTCTGTTGAATCCGACGCACATTATATCAACATAGGTGTTGTTTCGGGACTTAGATATCGCACACGAATGACCATTGCAGAGTTTCTCAAGCTTGCAGACAACGACACCCGTTTCATACCCGTAAACAGGGGAATCGTGCTGAATGCCGATTACATAAAGGACATTGAAGGCTCTGTATGTGTTACAGGCAACGGTGAAAGATTCCCGATTAAAATTCGTGAAAAAACTCGGATTGAACAGAGTATCCGTGAATATATGTTCAAAAAAAATCAGAGAAAACCAGCGGAGGTGAATATGAACACACTCACAAATTTTTTTCAGACATTGTTCAGCTTTGCCATAATAATACCGTTAAGTTTATTCTGCCTTTTACCGTTAAAAAATCAATTAAAATACCCGATTTCAAAGATAGTAACGCTCTTTTTGTGTTCATTTTTCATACTCGGTTCTCTCTCGTCAATTGTGATGACGGCTTTTGACATTCAGAATTTAAACTTTGTTCTCTTCCCCGACCTTGTAATATTTTTCTTCCTTATTAAAAGCGTTACAAAGGTCGGAACAGCACGCTGCTTGTTTGTTTTTATAAGTGTGTGCTGTTTGATTTCATTCTTTTCGCTGTATGCATATTTTATCAACTCATTTTTTCAGGAAGAAATCTCACGAGGAGTTGACACCTCATATAGCCTGATTCAAATGGGGCTTTCGGTTGCGGCAATGGGAGCGCTTGTTCCGCTCACAAAATACTATGCATGGATGATTGACAACATAAATATCGGCAAGGTGTGGTATTTGTTTTCAATTTTGCCCATTGCACTTATGGTATCAACCATCTATACCATACCGATTTCCTACGCAAATATTCGTGTTGGAAAGGTTTATGCAAAAGGATTCATCATTACAATATTTGAGCTTGCATTGTATCTTATAGTATTCATATTATTCTACATTTTCAGCAAGACTACTATTGAAAAAACAAAGCTTACAGAACGAAACAACATTCTTGAAATTCAGAAAAGTTACACAGAATCGTTGCAGTCGTACATAAAATACACCTCAAAAGCAAGGCATGATTTTAAACATTCAGTTCATGTTATGAGCCGACTTGCAGATGAAGGAAATCTTTCGGCGCTGAAAGACTACATTGCCCAGTATTAAAATTCGCTGACTGTAACAGCACCTGTGCGAATCTGCAAAAGTGACGCACTCAATGCTTTGTTCAACCACTACCGTCAGCAGGCGATTGAGAACGATGTTGACATTAACTGGCGGATTGATTTGCCCGACAAATCAAGAATTCTTGATGTTGACCTCTGCAGTATTTTCGGCAACATACTCGAAAACGCAATTGACGGTTGCTGTACCGTAGAAGAAGGCAAAAGATATTTTAACCTGACTTCCGAAATAAAAGGCGACTGTTTGTACATTGTTTCAACAAACAACTACGGCAAGCCTTTGGAAATGGACGGCGAAACTTATTCGTCCACAAAGCATCAGGGCAAGGGCATCGGACTTCACTCCATGAAGAGCATAACCGAAGTCTATGACGGAATTTTTAATGCCGGCAATAACAGCGAAGAGTTTTTTGTTGACATAATGCTTAAATATTAAACCTATTAAACTCAAAAAGGGTATGCCTTCTCGCATACCCTTCTTTGCTATAAAAGTTCCAAACAAAAAACACGCTCTGCGTTTTGCAGGGCGTGTTTTGGTTCTGTTTTGTTGTTATCAGTTGTTACCGACAACAAGCTTCTGGATTTCTGTGGCATCCACAACATTGATCACACCGTCATGGTTGTAATCTGCAAGTTCTCTCTGAACATCAGAAAGTGTTGAAATTGAAACAATGTACTTGCTGATTTCAGTTGCATCAAGAACATCGACACGACCGTCAAGGTTTATATCGCCGATCATATACGGAGTATCATTGTTGCTGTCATTGCTCGGCTGTGTAGTTACAGGAGCTGTTGTTGCCTGTACCGTAGCAGGCTGAACTGTTGTTGCAGGAACAGTTGTTGCAGGCTGTGTAGCCTTGGCTGTTGTCGGCTGAACAGTTGCCTTTGCAGTAGTCGGCTGAACCGTAGCTTTGGCTGTGGTAGGCTGTACAGCAGGCTTTGCTGTTGTTGGCTGTACCGTTGATGAAGAAACAAAAGCACAAAAATCAAGAGCAACCCAACCTGTTTTGCCGTTGTAAGAGGTGTAACCCCATGTGTAACCGCCGGCTGTTGAAACCTTTGTTACATTAAGAGTAACATTGCCCGGAACAGATGTTACATATGAATAGCTTGTACCCGCACCGCTTCTCATGTTGAGATAATCGTCAACATCTGTTTTATATGTACCTGTTGTGTAAGTTACCTTTTTGGTTGTAGCCTGAGTAATGCTTGTACTGCCGCTGAAATCACCAAGGTAGATATAACCCTGAAAATTCCACCAGCTGTTACCGCCGGCATTCTTGTCGGATGTGCTTGCATAGGAAAGGTAGAAGTTCTGACCGCTCCATGCAGAGTTAGAAAATGTAATCTGACCGTTTTCGACCTTTTCTACAACAGCAACATGACCGCCGCCACCGTTATATGACCAGCAGGCAATTGCGCCGACCTTTGGAGTCTGACCGTACTTGTAGTAGCCGTTAGACTTGTTGTAACCGTACCACTGCTCGGCATTGTTCCATGACAGCTTTGGTTCAGAGCCGAGAATCTCATAAGCTCTGCCGTAGGCATATGCTGTACAGTTCGGCATACCGTAACCGTACTTATAAAAAACATTTAAATTACTGTAATAATATTTGTTACTTGAACTCGGGGCAGACAGTCTCGGTGAGAACGATGCCGCACTCGCAATCATCGACATTGAGAAAACCGACACAAACAGCATTACAGCCGTGAGAACTGCCGCAGAAACCTTTTTGCTAAAAACACTTTTTAAAACATTTCGCAAAGAAACACTCCTTTTTTTGAATTCAAAGTGATTGTTACCTATTTGTAACCACTTTATGTACATTCTATCACAAATTGCTCCAAATTCAAAGAGTAGAAATGCCGAAAATAGCCTTTATAATCTATTTTTTTAAGCCATTGTACACAATAATTTTCATTTTATGCATACTTTGCATCAAAATTTAACTCACATTTCCGTCAGCATAGTATCGGTTACACAATTGTCAAAATTCATTTCTTCAAGACATAAAAAAACACCACCTGCGAAACGGCAAATGGTGTTTTGGCGCGCCGGAAGAGACTCGAACTCCGACCTCTGATTCGTAGTCAGACACTCTATCCAGCTGAGCTACCGGCGCATATGCGGCCTTTTATCAGCCGCAAGTAGTATGATATCACAACTCGGTACAAAAATC
>ENA-OQET01000943-OQET01000943.1-human-gut-metagenome-genome-assembly--contig:-NODE-943-length-14135-cov-2.323886_pt1 | contig 14135 bp, 17 predicted proteins | sample MGYA00242800_ERZ504645 | MGnify/ENA primary metagenome ERZ504645 (study PRJEB26092, sample SAMD00036308) | human gut metagenome | host: Homo sapiens | study: EMG produced TPA metagenomics assembly of... | reverse complement strand
GCTGAAGAACAGATTTATAAAAGGCTCTTGGCGTTATGCCGAGGGTCTTTTTAAACATTTCAGAGAAATAACTGCTGCCAGAGAAACCATACATCTTAGCGATATCTGTTATCTTTTTCTCATGTTTGATGATCTCAGACAAACTCATATGAATACGAAGCTGATTCAGATAATCCACAGGACTTAGATGAACATTTCTTTGAAAGAGTCGGCAGCATTCACTATTGCTTAGATGGCAGTAAGAAGCAATATCAGCGAGTGTATGCTTTTGGTCGATCGTTTTATTGAGATATATCATCACATCTTTCATACGTTCCAAATCTCTAGATTCTTTTAATGACAGTTCTTTGGAGAGATTCACATTATGAAAGATATAATAAAAGATCTCGTTTACAAAATGGTTGATCTTCAACTCATAACCATCAACAGGACGTTCACAGATATCATTCATTTTGCGGATCATTTCAAGGATATATTTCTGCCAAGGGACTTTTGGAACGAACGTTAAAAATCCAAAGGAAGGATGATCGACCAGAGGTTTGATATATTTTTGATATAAAGGATTACTTCTGTCTGAAAAAGAACAGAAGGGCAGATCCGGTAGATAACAAAGCGGCAGTCATAAGACTGATATGCACAAGCAGAATGAATCTCGCCAGTGTTTAAAAAGAAACCTTCCCCAGAAGAAACCAGAAAAGCCTTCTGCCGGACACGAAACTCCATCATGCCAGAAAGAACATATATGAACTCAAATTCACATCCCAATGAGGAAACAAAACCTGAGCAGGCATCTGTCGGATATCCAGTACCTTGCGCTCAAAGGAAGCCGTTTTAGAAAGCGGAAGCAGTGGAAAATAAGTGATAGATGAATGGCAAATATCATAATTCATAGAAAAACCTCATAATATCAATATTGTTATAAAAAATGTCGAATTGTGTCATAATATAGTTTGATTTTACTATGATTGTTATAAAAGTTCAAGAATAGAAAAGGCATTTTCACTGGAATGGCGATAAAATATCCAGTGAAAATGCCTGATAAAATGTCTGTGTTCTGTGATATTTGATAGAAAGAGCGAGTGCCTTAATAACCTAGAGATTCACCAACAAGGATTACTTTTACACGATCTTTCATCATTGCACTCTGACGTCTTGTCACAACGATCTGACTGCAGATGCAGGTATCACCATAACAGTCTCCACAACGTCCAGTCATAGAACAAGGAGTTTTCAGTCCGAGACGAAGAGTGTTTGGAGGGCTGGCAAAATTACGAACTCTCTTAATACCATCTTCCACATCATTGACAACTTTGTTCATACCAACGATCATGATCACATGTTTAGGACCATAACTTAAGCACGCAACACGGTTACCAGTTCCATCGATATTGATCAGTTCTCCATCTAAGGTGATCGCATTAGAGCTCATCAGGAAATAATCAGATAAGACAGCCTTAGAAAAAATCTCACGCTGCTCATCAAAATTCTTTGCAACAGAACGATCGATCAGATGATAGTTTCCTTCCTTTAAGGCATCCATCAGTCCAATCTCAGAAACACTCATAGAACCACCCCAAGAAACAGAAGAACCCTCTTTGATATAACTAAGAGCCTGTTTTAGGGCGTCTTCCTTGGTTGCACAGAAAACACCATGCATATTTCTTTTTTCAAGTCCCTTGATAATTGTTTGTGCACGAAGTTTGGTTGCTTCATTTAAAAACATACTCATCATCCTTTCAGTATAAATTTTATGTGGAATCATGATTCTACAAATATGAATTCCACAAGAACTAGATTTAATTATATCATGTTTTCAATGGTTATGTTATAATATATCGTAAAACTTTTAGAAAGAGGTAATTTTTTGAAAGCACTATTTATCACAGAGAAACCAAGTGTCGCAAGAGAATTCGCAGCGGCACTGAATATAAATGCAAAAAACAGAGACGGATACATGGAAGGAGACAAGGCAGTCATCACATGGTGCGTCGGACATTTAGTTACCATGTCTTATCCAGACCAGTATGACCCTGCACTAAAGAAATGGGACTTAGAAACCATTCCATTTATCCCAGATACATTCAAATATGAAACGATCCCAGGAGTACAAAAACAGTTTAATATTGTATCTTCACTCCTTAATCGAGAAGACATTGATACGATCTACGTCTGCACTGACTCCGGACGAGAGGGAGAATACATCTACCGTCTGGTAGACCAGCAGGCCAATGTCAGTAAAGACAAGAAGCAAAAAACGTGTCTGGATCGATTCCCAGACAAAAGAAGAAGTGATCCGCGGGGTAAAAGAAGCGAAAGACTTAAGTGAATACGACAACCTAGCAGCCGCCGCATATCTGCGAGCCAAAGAAGACTATCTGATGGGAATCAACTTCTCCAGAGTCCTGACACTCAAATATGGCTGGACACTTGGTAACTATTTAAATCAGAAACGAAGCTTAGTGGTAGCAGTTGGACGAGTGATGACCTGTGTTCTCGGAATGATCGTTAAGAGAGAACGAGAGATTCGTACCTTTGTGCCAACACCGTTTTACAGAATCTTAGGACACTTTGACTGTCAGGGATTCGAAGTGGAAGCCGAATGGAAAGCAGTGAAAGGATCGAAATACTTTGAGTCTAAGAAACTATATAAAGATAACGGATTCCTAGACAAGAAAGATGCGCAGAAATTCATCAAATATTTAGAAGATGGAAGCAACAATGAGACGATCGTAGTATCCTCATCCAAACGACAGGAAAAGAAGAATCCGCCGTTATTATATAATCTGGCAGAACTTCAGAATGAATGTTCCAAACGATTCAAGCTAAGTCCAGATGAGACATTAAAAGTGGTCCAGGACCTATATGAAAAAAAACTGGTTACATATCCAAGAACCGATGCCAGAGTCTTATCCAGTGCTGTCGCCAAAGAGATTTATAAAAATATCGGGGGATTAAACAACTACACTCCATTATCAGGATTTTCAAATGAGATCATGCAGGGCAAGAAGTATCAGGGAATCATCAAGTCGAAATACGTAGATGACAAGAAGATCACCGACCACTATGCGATCATTCCAACCGGACAGGCAGTAGGCAGTTTATCAAGGATCTCAGAGATGGGACAGAAAGTCTACGATGTGATCGCCAGAAGATTCCTAAGCATCTTTATGCCGCCAGCCGTGTACTTAAAGATCAAATTAGAGACACAGACCAAAGGCGAAGCATTCTTTGCAAACTTTAAGATGCTAAAAGACCCAGGATATTTAAAAGTTACAGGAATGGGCGGACAGAAGAAAGAAGCCCAATTAACAGAAGAACAGATTCATGCGATCTCATCTTTGAAGAAAGGTATGCCTCTTCCAGTGAAAGACTATACGATCAAAGATGGAACAACATCCGCACCAAAACGATACAATTCAGGTTCCCTGATCCTTGCGATGGAAAATGCAGGACAGCTGATCGAAGATGAAGATTTAAGGGAACAGATCAAAGGAAGCGGGATCGGAACAAGTGCAACAAGAGCAGAGATCGTAAAGAAATTAGTGTCCAATAAATATATTGCATTAAATAAAAAGACACAGATCGTAACACCAACCTTAACTGGAGAGATGATCGTAAATGTTGTCAGTGCATCCATTGGATCACTCTTAAACCCAACCTTAACCGCAAGCTGGGAAAAAGGTCTTACTTACGTAGCAGAAGGAAGTGTCACAGAAGAAGAGTACATGCAGAAGTTAGACAAGTTTGTCACCCAGAAGACAAATATCGTCAAGCAAAATAACTTCCAGTATCAGCTAAGACAATCCTTTGATCAGATCGCACCATATTATCAGAAGAAAAAATAAAATAACATTCATAAAAACACCTTCCATCACATATATTGGATTATACCAAAATGGGAGGTGTTTTTAAATTTATGAAAGAGGAAGAAATTCTTAGGAATCCTTCCATTACATATCAGAACGATCATAAAGCAGGCAGACATCAACTGGGACGAACTTCAGGAAATCCGCCTGCGCATTCAAAAGCCAGTCATTTTAAAAATACAATGCAAAAACCTGCTATCTATCTGAACAGGGAAAGATCACAACAAGAAAAGAACAATTACATATCGTAACCTCACAAGAGATCAGACAAGCCATGGAATATATCAGCAGCTATTCGATGTATGCTTATATCGAACAGTTAAAACAAGGATTTTTAACGATCCGAGGCGACACCGAGTTGGTATCTGCGGAACCGTTGCATGGATCATGACAAAGTCAAAACGATCCGACATATTTCCGGGTTAAATATCCGAGTCGCACATGAAGTGAAAGGATGTGCGGACATCTTATATTCACGTTGCACCAGAATGGGAAAACTCATTCCAACACTGATCATCTCACCACCCGGCTGTGGAAAAACAACTCTGCTTCGGGATATGATCCGAAAAATCTCTGATGAAGGACAGACCGTTGGAGTTGTCGATGAACGAAGTGAGATCGGAGCATGCTACCAAGGTGTTGCCCAAAATGATCTCGGGATCCAGACGGATGTCATGGATGCATGTGAAAAAGGACAGGGCATGAATATGCTGATCCGATCCATGGCCCCCGATGTGATCGCTGTGGACGAGATCGGAAGCAAAGAAGATGTGGAAGCCTTATTTTTCTGTGCCTACCGTGGATGCAGCATTCTTGCAACGGCCCATGGAAAGAACAAAGAATCGTTATCCAAGAATCCCTATATGCGGGAGATCATCAACAAAAAGATGTTTCAGCGCTACGTGATCTTAGAACAGCGAAACCAGCCTGGCTATATCGCACAGATCATAGATGAAAACGGGGTGGTCCTAAATTGATCAAGATATTAGGATCATTGATCGTGATCTTCGCAGGGATCGGATTTGGATTTCATAAAGCCGCAAAAGAACAAAAACGTCTGGAACAGGGAATTGCGATCAAACGAATGTTATACCTTCTGCAAGGAGAGATCCGCTATGGATTTACCCCACTTCCAGAAGCTGTTTTAAAAATATCGACAAAGACAGAGAAGGAATATCAGCCATTTCTAAAAAAGGTGGCAAAGCAGTTAGAGACACACAGTGAAGAATCTTTCGCTAAAATATGGCAGCAGACCGCGGAGCAGAAATTAAAACAAGTGATCTATGAACCAAAGTTTTATGAAATCTTAAAAAAACATGGGTGAAACGATCGGATATCTTGACCAACAGATGCAGGAGAAAACGATCCTGCTGACGATCGAACAACTCGATGACCAGATCTTCCTTATGAAAGATCAAGTAGTAAAGAACTGCAAGATGTACCGAAGCCTCGGTATATCACTAAGCGTTCTGATCGTGATCATCTTACTATAAAGTAACTACCAGACATTTTTATGACAAGGAGGGGTTATGAGTGTCAATATCATTTTTCGGATCGCAGCCGTTGGAATTCTTGTAACGATCCTTGTGCAGGTCTTAAAACATTCCGGAAGAGACGAACAGGCATTTTTGATCACACTTGCCGGACTGATCCTTGTCCTTGGCTGGGTGATCCCGTATATCTATGATCTGTTTGAAAGCGTCCAGACACTTTTTACGATATCATAGAGATTGGAGGCGGATACTAAGATGATAAAAGTTGCAGTCTTTGGAATCGTTGCAAGTCTGATCACCATGAAGATCAAAACGATCCGTCCAGAAATCGCAGTCGTGATCGCAGTGATCTCAAGCATTCTTCTGGCAATGTATGGACTAAAACAAATGGAGGAAATACTAGCCGTGTTTGAGATGATCCGGTCCTATTCAAAAATCCCACAAAGCTACTTCCAGATCCTTTTAAAACTAATCGGTATCTCTTTCATCTGCGAGTTTGCATCCAACATCTGCAAAGACGCAGGACAGGCATCGATTGCAAAGCAGATCGAGTTTGCAGGAAAATTAGCGATCCTGATCGTTGGACTTCCAGTCTTTGAATCGCTGCTTGGAACGATCCAGAAACTATTAGGAAATGGCACATGAAACAAAGAATATTCCTGCTGGCCCTGCTGTTTTTATTGATCCTTACAAGAACAAATGATATTTCAGCCAAAGAAACAAAACTCAACGAAGATATGTTTACCAATGTGGAAAACACCTTAAAAGACAAAGAGATCGATCTATCTTATACACAATTAGTAAAACAGCTGATCCACGGAAATGTAAAAGGTGTTCTGCATACGATCAAAGCCAAAATGAAAGAGGTCTTTTTAAACCGTATGTTGATCCAAAAAGACCTGATCAGAGAAATCCTTCTGATCGCATTTACCGCAGCCATCTTTAAAAATCGTCCGATTCCTTTTTTCAGCAAAGCACAGCCAATAGTGCATTTTATATTACTTTATGTGATCCTATGCGGTGTCATGGTACATTCCTTTTTTTCATTTAAACAAAACAGTGACGCAGCTCGTTACCTTAATGGTCAGATTATATGAAAGGAATGATCATGGCATATTCACTGGCTGTTGTCTCAACTTCCGGGATCACGACATCAACGACAGTTTATGAATTTTATCTTCTGCTGATCTATGCAATGACAACCCTTACAAATGTTATATTACTTCCGATGATCAAGATCTTATTTGTTTTAAAGATCATCAATCATATATCAAAAGAAGAACATTTTTCAAGACTATGCAAAACGCTCGAAGGTGTGATCAAGTTTTTGCTCAAAGGATTCCTAAGTGTCCTGTTAGGAGTCCAGCTAATCCAGTCGATGATCCTTCCAGCCGTTGATTCCATGAAAAAATACAGTTCTGCAAAAAGGAATGAGTGCAATTCCAGGAATCGGAAGTGGTTTAAATTCAGCCATGACAATGGTCATCGGTTCAGCCGTCGTGATCAAAAACAGTATTGGAGCCGTTGGAATCCTTGTACTGATCGTGATCATCGTTCCGCCAGTTCTAGAGATCACAGCGGTAGTGCTTACCTATCTGTTGACAGGTATCATGATCCAGCCAATATCCGACAAAAGAATCACCGGAGCAATGGATGCAGTTATTCAAAGCGGGAAATTAATGCTTTCGATGATCTTTACGATGGCACTGTTATTTATCTTGTCCGTGGCATTGATCGCATTCTCAACCAACGTTAATTATTATGCGGGGTAAGGATTATGGATTATCTGAAAATGATCATATTTTTTCTGATTTTAACAACACTGATCGATCAGCTCTGTGACAAAGCATTTACCGGCCATATCTTCGGTTAATGACAGGATTTATGCTCATCTCCCTGATGATGCAGCCAGTTTTCTATTATTTATCCAATGAAGATATCGTGACACAGGCAATCTCAACTGCAGTCAAAGGACAAAATAACACTACATTCTTAGATGGTGCAAAAGAAGAAAAACAAAATCAGATCAAAGAACAGATCACAACGTTATTTTCACAGTACGATCTCAAAGTATTAGATGTTGATTCAAAGGTAAATGAAAAAGGAACTATCGAGAAGATCGATATCAAAACAGACAAGCTTCGTCATACAAAGAAACTAAAAACCGCAATTTCAAACTTCTATAATATGAAGGAATCTAATATAAATATAAGTGAGTAGAAGAAATATGATAGAGAGGGAAAAACTACAACATCTGATTGAAAATATAGGCATTCCAAAACTTTGCCTGATCTTACTTCTTGGCATCAGCCTGATTATCGTAAGCATCCCATCCGGGAAGACAAAGAAGAACACACAAAGCACTGAAACCACAGCAAAAGAAGATTCTACCGATCTCTATGTGAAAAAACAGGAGAGGCGATTGGTCAATGCATTAAGACATGTAGAAGGAGTCGGAAAAGTAAAAGTGATGATCACCGTTAATTCATCCAAAGAAGCTGTCGTAAATAAAGACAGTCCTTACGAACAAAGCAGCAGTGAAAAAGAAAAAACGGTCAAAGAAGATGAACAGACCATCTTAGTCGAAGAAGACGGAAAGAAAGTTCCATACGTGATCAAAGAAGTAGAACCAGTCGTCGAAGGAGTGGTCGTCGTCGCCCAGGGCGGTGGGAATGATATTATAAAGAATCAGATCGTTGAAGCAGTTTCTGTGTTATTTCATATTTCATCTTATAAAGTGAAAGTCTTAAAAATGGAGGATTCCTAACAATGAAAAAAGTATTTCAGAAAAATCAGATGATCATCATGACCTTAGCGGTTGTGATCGCTGTTGCAGGGTATGTAAATTATAGTCAGAAATACGATTCGGCCGGGACGAAGAATGGCAAGACGAAGACAGTTTCAAAGAATGTGGCAAAAGAAAGTGCGGCAGCAGTAACCGATGATGTGACCGACGTTGGGGAAGCGGTACTGACGAATGCTCAGGTTAGTAATTATGTGGCGAAAGCAAAATTAGAGAGGGAGCAAGTGCATAGCAAGGCGAAGGATACATTGGAAGAGATTATTAAGGATCAGACAGTGAAAGATAGTGTGAAACAGGATGCAGTGGATAAACTGGCAATGTTGTCAGAACAGATGGAGATGGAAACTGCGGCTGAAAATCTGCTGGGAGCTAAGGGATTTTTGAATAGTATTGTTACGATTACGAATGGAAAGGTGGATGTGTTGGTGAATAAGAAGGATCTGTCTAAGGTTGAGAGGAGTCAGATTGAGGATATTGTTGTTCGGAAGGTGGGGTGCCAGTTGGGGGATGTGGTGATTAGTAGTATTAAGGTGGAGGAGTAGGTGAAAGTGTATATGGAATAGATGGTTGGGTTCTCTCTGGATGATGTTCTTGGGTAATTTAAGAATATTGTTCAGAGAGAATTTTATGTTTATATATGGATTTGTATATTAGGGTTGCATATTTGATTGATTGGATTCATAATATGAAGTGTTAGGAAACTGGAGATGAATGAAGTATTTAACATTTTACCAAGTGAATTTTTTGAAAAAGTATTAAAAGTGGCTAAAATACGTTATTTTTCAAGAAAGATTAAACTTAATAGGACGATTGGTAAAAATATTGGAAAAGCCCATAAAATCGTTCTTTTTTGAAAAAAGAAATTGAAAAATGACGTTTTTTCGATGGTTAAACAATAACATATGATGTTTTGAAATTCTTTAGCAATCTCCTTTATTTTGTCTGCCCATAACGTTAAACAATAACATATGATGTTTTGAAATACTTGAGTGGAGCGATGAACAGAATCGTTACACAGGTTAAACAATAACATATGATGTTTTGAAATGGAGATCCCGTGAATGTGTAATCTCTTACAATCGGTTAAACAATAACATATGATGTTTTGAAATATGTACCCTCTTCGTCCATTGGGAGACACTTAAACTGTTAAACAATAACATATGATGTTTTGAAATGTTTTAACAGACGGTCAACATCTTTCAATTGAGCTGTTAAACAATAACATATGATGTTTTGAAATAAGGTTGTCAAAATTTTTAAAGACACTGGAAAACGGTTAAACAATAACATATGGTGTTTTGAAATTCATTGCCGTAAATCATCAGGTCTGGATTTTATAGATTAAACAATAACATAAGATGTTTTGAAATACTGCTACCGTATAGAATCTACTATTTCTTACATGCTAAATAATAATATAAAATATCTAAATAATATTGAATCAAAGCATAAAATAGTTAGTGATTTATATTTAAAATAATTCACTATATAAGAAATAAAAATTAGTTAAATATAATTTGACAAATAAGAAAATAAAGAGTACTGTTATGTATAAATAATAACAATATTGTATTGAAATCTATACAAGAAATGAAATTATTTTTTATCTTAAACAGTAACATGCAATGTATCACAATGAATTAAATAAAGAAAATGGAGGGATGTTAATGTTGGTATTTGAATACCAATGCAAGATTAAATTTCTAAAAAGCATAAATCATAAAACAATAGCAGAAAAGATAAATTACTTTTTAGACAGTGTACTTGCAAAAGATCAAGAATTTTTACAATATCATGAAAATAAAGGTTATAAATACTATGTAACAGATGCACCATGGCCAATTGAAAAAGATGGAATTTATAAAGAAGGTAAGGTTTATACTCTAAGAATCAGAACCGTAAAACAAGAATTAGCAGAATTTTTCTCTGAGAAATTATATGCCCATACATCAAAGGAACTTTTAGGGGTTGGTGGGAAATTGAGAATTATTCCTAAAAAAACATATTCAAGAACTTTATTCTATTACACCAATTGTAATTAAGAATGAAGAAGGGTACTGGAGAGGAAATATGTCAGTTTCTGAATTTGAAAAGAGAATAAAAACGAATTTGATCAAGAAATACAAACAGTTTACAGGGAAAAATATCAGGGAAGATATTTTGTTGTATGATGTGATGAAAATTTAATAATAGAATACCGATTAAAATTCCATATAAGAATATTAATTTATTAGGAGATAAATTAAGCTTTAGAATATCAAATGAACCAAAGGCACAAGAATTAGCATAATTTTGCACTTGGAGTAGGGATTGGTGAAAACAATTCCCCGGGGTCATGGATTTGTGAATTACAAATAATTTTATAGGGAAGGATGGGGAGATTCTTTATGTTACAAGAAGCAATGGAAGTATTCCAGATTATGCTAGCAAAAAAAAGGAAATCGACTTATAACAGATTCTTATATTCCTAAAGATGGGACATATCGATTGATTATTATGAAAAGATGAACGAGTGGGAAATAAAAGATCCATAGATATTATTTTTAATAAAAAAACGAATGCGTTGACATAAGTGATGATAACAGATTATAAATTGATCCAAGAATTAGATTATAAAAGTAAATTATTAGAGATGAATAAACGAATAGATCCTAAAAAAATTAATTCATACAAATAATTATTTGTCATTAGCAGTAAAGAAAGAAACAATCACATCAAAAAAATTATCAGAAGAAATTATCCATCAATATTATGAAATTTTAAGAAATCCAATTAAAAAAATATCAAAAAAAAGCCTAAGGCTAGAGCATTATATAATATTGCGGAAAAAAAACTTGGGACACCCCAATATTGAGCTAGTAAACAAGATAGAGAAATTTATACTAAAAAATAGAGAAAAAATTTGGGAAAATATGAATCTGAAAAAAAAGAATTATGCAAAAATATTTTTTATATATTCAGATGAAGAGAAAACAAAAGAATTATATCAGATAGAAAATGAAAGATATTTGATTCCTCATATTTATAATAGCAATGATTTTAATATGAATTGCACAAATGGAATTATAGGGCTACCAAATGACAATATGAGTATGAATAAAAAGAAACCATATTTAGAGAACAAGACGAGAAAAGTTAAAGTTCCATATTTGTTAGACCAAGAAAGAGTATTATTGCAATCAAAATTTTTTGATTATCTTTTGGGACAGACATCTAAAAAGAAGTATCATATCTATGTAGATAATATGGGCAAAGAAATTTATTCATATACAAATAAAGAAAAACCAGAAGATATAGTGAGTGGATATTATTTAAGATGTAGAATGAGCGAAAAGGGTGTTGAGATTTGTGAAGCAGATGTGATTACACATTACAAAACAAAGTTAGAAAAAGGATTTGTTTTAAAAAATTATATTGAAATTCCTCAGAAGATAGTAGAAAAATCTAAGATTCACTATGATGAAATGATAGAAGATCAATGGGAAATTATGGATCTGATTAATGGATTATTTTTTGAAGGAAAATTAAAGAATAACTTTTTTACAGAAGCAAAAGATATGAATGTTTATGATGCCTGCTTAAAGCAATCTATTTTAAAAAGCAGAAATATTTTAGCAAATTGGTTTTGGCGTGGAGAACAAAATCAATTGGTAAAAATATTGGATGATGTATCGTTAGCTTTAATTAAAAATTCAATTTTAAATGATGAAACATTTGATGCACAAAGAAAATTTAATTTAAGATGGTCACTTTTGGAGTATTTAGATGATCAGGAGGTAGGAGTTCATATGAGTGAGATTAGAAATCAACTGAGAGAACATATTAATGTAGCAAAAGATGTGGAATGGGATTTTATATCAGATGAGGAATATTCGTATGCTGTAGGACAGGCAGTTTCTTATTTGTTGCATTTAAGTAAAGCGAATAATAAAACAGAGTCTTATGTAAATCCGTTTTTTAATGCAAAGAATTCAAAAGTTATAAAACAACGATTACTGCGGATGTATAAGAAATATAACTATCAAATTATTCACATTAATGGAGGCAGAAATGCACAACTTTTATCTCATGTAATGGAGTATGAACCAAAAGAAATAAAACATGAATTGATCATGGCAGGTTTTACAGCACCATCATTAATGTATGAAAAGAAAACGGACGATGAGGATAACGAATAGGAGGAATGAACAATGGATAAAAGAGTTTATGGTGTATTAGGAATTTCAGCAATTATGGCAAACTGGAATGCAGATTTTTCAGGATATCCAAAAACAATTACTAGTGGAGAAATATTTGGAAGTGATAAAGCTTTAAAATACCCAATGAAAAAAATGTGGGATGATCAGGGAGATAAGGTATTATACATTAAGTCCTTACGTTTTGAAAAAGGTAAAAAAGGTGCCACTTCATTAATTCCAAGAAGTTTAAAAGAAAGATATGAACAGTTATTTCAGGTAGAAGATTTAAAAAAGAATACGGATGTCAAAGAAGTTTTGGAAAATTTATTTCAAGCTGTTGATGTTAAGAATTTTGGAGCAACTTTTGCAGAAGCATCTGTTAATATATCGATTACAGGAGCAGTACAGTTTGGACAGGGATTTAATAAATACGAAGAATGTGAACCACAGGAACAGCCAATTCTTTCTCCTTTCAGAGATGCAACTAAAGCAACTGAAGAAAAAGGAGAGGCAAAAAATTTCTACATTAGGAACAAAGATTGTAACTGATGAAGCGCATTATTTCTATCCATTTGTAATAAATCCGGCTGCATATAGAGAATATATGGAACTTGGAGTTACTGAAGGTTATACAGAGGATGATTATAATAAATTTAAAGAAACAGCCTTAGTTTCTGCCACTTCTTATTCAACGAACGCAAAAGAAGGATGTGAAAATGAGTTTGCGATGTTTGTTGAAACAGAACCTCATTTATATTTACCAAATTTAACACAGTATATAACTTTTGAAAAAGGTGAAAACAAGAATACGATTCATATCTCTGCAGGAGAAGTATTAGCAACATTAAAAGAGCAGATTAAGTCAATTGAAATCTACTATAATCCAAGTACAACAGAAATTGCAGATGATTTAGAAGGAGCAAAAATATTATCATATTGTTACACGAAAAGAGGTGTAATATATGAAAGCACTAAAATTTATCCTTTCGGGGAAAACAGCATTTTTTTAAAGGTACCGATGGTAAATTCAGTTTGCTATTTTACTTATGGAAATATTCATAAGCCAGCATTACTTGGAATGTTTGGAGCAATTTTAGGATATAAAGGATATGGTTATGAAATAACAGACTTTCCAGAATATTATGAGAAGCTAAAAGATGTAAAAATTTCAATTGTCCCAAATTCTGAGAATGGATATTTTAATAAGAAATTTCAACAATTTAATAATTCTGTAGGTTATGCATCTCAGGAACAAGGTGGAAATTTGATTGTAAAAGAACAATGGCTTGAAGGTCCATCTTGGACGATTTATATTATGTTGAATAATGATGAAAGTCAGAAATTAGCGAACATGATCATTCACAACCAGTGTGTATATATTCCGTATTTAGGGAAAAATGATCATCCGGCAACAATAGAAAAAGCCGAATATGTGGAAGTTAAAAATGTTGATGCTGAGAATCTTACGATTCAGAGTTTAAGTCTTAGTGAAGCATTAGATTTTGATCAAGATGAAATGGATTTTAAATATGAGGAATATTTACCATTAACATTGAATTTAGAAACAAATCATCATGAATTAAAGAAGTTTATATTAACGAATGCACCAGTTGAGGAGGCTTTTACAGAAATTTATGAAGATGGAGAAAAACATATTACCTTTTATTGAGTTAGAAGATATTGCTTCGTTTAAACTATCCTGTTTATGCACATGTGAAAGAAAAAGATGGTATTACGATTTATGAGACGTTAGAAGAACATACAAATCGTTGCAAATATTATTTTGAAAAAA
>ENA-OQET01000942-OQET01000942.1-human-gut-metagenome-genome-assembly--contig:-NODE-942-length-14145-cov-3.049579_pt1 | contig 14145 bp, 16 predicted proteins | sample MGYA00242800_ERZ504645 | MGnify/ENA primary metagenome ERZ504645 (study PRJEB26092, sample SAMD00036308) | human gut metagenome | host: Homo sapiens | study: EMG produced TPA metagenomics assembly of... | reverse complement strand
GGCATGCATCCAGGCCTGTCCTGTGCATGCGTTGAAAAGGGATCCGCTGTTTTCTTCAAAGGCCCCCGGTGTGTTCGAATGTGAAAAAGAAGGAGGAAGGATAGAGGATGGACCTTTCGCACGCAGTCAGGAAATTTGAGGAATATCTGGATCATTATGACAGAGATGATGACAAAATACGTTTTAAAAATTACGCATACATATGGCGTCGTGGAGTACAGCAGAAAGATTGCTTTAAGACGCGGGCTTCCGGAAGAGGATGTGGAGCTGGCGCAGATCATAGGGCTTTTTCATGACATTGGACGGTTTGAGCAGATCAAAAGGTTTGATAGTTTTGAGCCGGCCACCATGGATCATGCGGAGTTTGGTGTCCGGATTCTGTTTGAGGAGGGGATGATCCGGCAGTTTCTGGAAAAGGGGGACTGGGACCAGATCATCGAAACAGCGGTTGCCAGACACAGCGACTTCCGGCTGGAAGGGATACAGGATGCAAGGGCTTTGCTCCATGCAAAGATCATCCGGGATGCAGATAAGCTGGATAACTGCCGGGTAAAGCTTGCGGATCCGGTGGAAACTTTTATGGGGGCAACGGCAGAAGAGGTAGGGCATATGGCGATCAGTCCCGCGGTCATGGAACAATTTCGAAAAAGGGAGTCCATTCTGTCTTCTCTTCGGGAGACGAAGATGGATTACTGGGTTTCTTATCTTGCATACTTTTTTGATATTAATTTAAAGTTTCCTTTGAAATGATCCGGGAGGAACATGTATGTAGTCCAGGCTGGTAGGACGGATTCCGTATGCGAACCCGGAGACGGCGGAACAGATGAAGGAAATATCTGAAGTGCTGGAGCGGTATGTCCGGGAGGAGGCGTTGTAATGAAGATACGAATCTGGTTGAAAACGAACAAGGGAAAAATGGCTGTCTGGCCGAACATGGATTGAGTGTTTATCTGGAGACAGGGAAGCATAAGCTGTTGGTAGATACCGGAGCAACGGATGCATTCCTGAGAAATGCAGAGTTTCTCGGTATCGACTTAAAAGAAGTGGATATACTGATCTTAAGTCATGGACATTATGATCATGGCGGCGGAATCCTGACATTCTCAAAGATCAATCCGAGGGCCAGGATTTATATCAGGGAGGACGCGTTTGCAAAATATTATCATGAAAGAGAGCGGGGGACAGATTATATCGGCCTGGATCCAGTGATCCGGGGACTGCCTCAGGTCGTGGTGGTGGGCGGAGATTTAAGGCTGGACGAGGAACTGTATCTTTTTACCAATGTTGCCGGAAGACGGATGTGGCCGGAGGGAAACCGTGAACTGAGAGTCCGGAAAGACGGGGCGCTGGTACAGGATGATTTCCGTCACGAGCAGTATCTGATCGTGAACTGTGACGGGAAGGAAATTTTGCTTTCCGGCTGTGCACATAACGGAATCCTGAATATTCTGGACCGCTACCGGGAAATACGGGAGCGGTATCCGGATTTTGTGATCAGCGGCTTTCATATGATGAAGGACGGTGAATACACGGAGGAAGATAAAAAGGTGATCCGCCAGACAGCAAGGGAATTGCAGAAGATGCCGACCCGGTTTGTCACCGGACACTGTACCGGGATCCCGGCATATAAGATGTTAAAAGAGATCCTGGGAGAACAGATCCGCTATCTGCGGAAGCGGAGAAGAGCTGGATCTGTCTGCCTGGATGTAAAAGTTTACCTGGCGGCAGAAGGCATTGCTTGAAATGTCAGAACGTTTCCGTCCAGATCCTTCCAGGTAAAGGCACCGTCAAAGATCATATAGCCGTGGGCAGAGCCTTCTTTGGGAATGGAGACGGATCCCGGGTTCATATAGGTATAAGTACCCATATTCTGGTTTGCCGGGATGTGGGTATGCCCGTTTAAAAGGATATCACCGTCCTTCAGCATAGGCGGATTCTGCGGGTTGAAGTGATGGCCATGGGTGGCAAAAACCGTCTGGCCGTTAAGCTCCAGGAGACAATATTCTGCCATGATGGGAAAGTCCAAGACCATCTGATCTACTTCCGTGTCGCAGTTTCCGCGTACGCAGAGAATTTCCTGCTTCAGAGGATTTAAAAGAGAGATGACAGCCTTGGGATCATAATCCTTTGGGAGATCATTGCGGGGGCCATGGTAGAGAATATCGCCAAGGAGCAGAAGCCGGTCGGCGCCTTCTCTTTGGTATGCCGCCACCATTTTTTTGCAGTAATAAGCGGAGCCGTGTATGTCAGATGCAATCATAAGTTTCATAAGCTGATTCCTCCTTTTTGTTCAGAGACATTTTATAAGGCGTGCCGCCGCAGCCACCGGATGATGCGGCAATACAGCGGCCGTGTTTAACAGTATAGCATAAATTTGCATGCCGTAAAAGGAAAGAGTGTGCTATAATAATAACATATAGGCGAGCTTTCGGACGGACCGGAGGAGAAAACTGTAATAGGAACGTATTTCAGAAGACAAACGGGGGGTGGTCTTATGACAGAAGAAATGATTAAAGAAATAAAGCATATCCAGCAGTGTCTCATTAACGTAGATATGGAAGGCGAAGACTATGAGGAAAAGATGGATGCCGTGCATAAGCTGGAGGATGTGGATGACATATCTGAAAGATGCGCTGGGGAAGGGAATCGAATTTTAATTGTGAACGGGGACGTACACTTTTTGCCAAAAGTGTACGTCCCCGTTCACATTATCGTGTGTCCCCACATGTGCTATGCTTCCCAGCGTCCGGAGGCGCCGCAGGGGAGTACCAGACCGGAGGAGGTGACGGGAAGGCCGATTTCCTGAGACTCTACGTGACCGTGGAACCGTTTTAGTTCTGTGCCGATCATATAAGTCAATACAGCCGGAGCGAGCCCGGTAGTATAAGAATTGACCAGGAAGAACAGGGGCTGATCCGACAAGATTTTGTACACAGGCGGATCAGCGGATGGATAGCATCCTCGATTTTCCAGATCTCACCCTTGGGACCGCGTCCGTAGGACGGGGGATCCATGATAATAGCGTCATAATGGTTTCCACGGCGGATTTCCCGCTCTACAAATTTTACGCAGTCATCAACCAGCCAGCGGATGGGTTTATCGGCCAGACCGGAGGAAATGGCGTTTTCCTTGGCCCAGTTGACCATGCCCTTGGAGGCGTCCACATGGGTGACGCTGGCTCCGGCTGCCGCGGCGGCCAGAGTGGCGCCGCCTGTATAGGCAAAAAGATTTAAGACTTTGATTGGGCGTCCGGCCAGACGGATCTTTTCGGAAAACCAGTCCCAGTTGGCAGCCTGCTCCGGGAAAAGTCCTGTATGCTTGAAGCTGAAAGGCTTCAGATTAAAAGTAAGGTCCTTGTAATGAAGCTCCCACTGATGAGGCAGATCAAAGAACTCCCACTCACCGCCGCCACGGCTGCTTCTGTGATAATGTCCGTTCATATGCTTCCAGCCACGGTTTTTGCGGGGAGTATCCCAGATTACCTGCGGGTCCGGACGAACCAGAAGATAATCCCCCCAGCGCTCCAGCTTTTCTCCTTTTGATGTATCAATAACTTCATATTCTTTCCATCCATCTGCAATCCACATGATGATCAATACCTCTTTCATAATAGTAAATTTATAAGATATATATAGCATTTTTATATAGCATTTCCGGAGATTACTGTACCAGATCCGGATGATCGGGACATGAATCCATAAAAACGCCATAATAATGTTTTTTCCAGTATAGAGGAAAAATGAATGCTGTGCAAGAGAAGTGCAGGATTTTCCACGAAAGATTTGACAACAGCGCTTTTACATACTAAAATGTACGCAGAGATTTTCTGCCGGGGCAGAGGTTTCCCGCTTCCGTGAAACTGTGGCTGTTTTTTGCGGAAGAGATTTTGCAGAGAATTCCTGACAGACAGAAATCGTTAACAGAAGAAACACAGCAACCACAGATATGAAACTGTGCACAAAAAGAGGAGAAGCAAACTTATGAAAAAATATTGTGAGATGAGCAGGGAAGAGCTACTCGATTTAAAGAAAGAACTTGACCGTGAGTTCGACGAGATCAAGCCGAAGGTCTGGCACTGGATATGTCCCGTGGTAAACCTGCACCGGATCAGCTTGATCTTTCCATGAAAATGATGGAAGTACTTGCAGGGATGCAGATCTGAAATGTGAGACCGGTGTGGACTGCCGTAACTATGGAGTCATCGACGGAATCCCGGAAGCCAAGAGACTTCTCGGTGAGATGTCAGAGGTAGAGCCAGAGAACATCATCATCTATGGTAACTCCAGTCTGAATGTAATGTTCGATACCATTGCACGTTCCTATTCCCACGGAGTAATGGGAAATACACCATGGTGCAAGCTTGACAAGGTGAAGTTCCTCTGTCCTGTACCAGGATACGACCGTCATTTTCGTATCACAGAATTTTTCGGCATTGAGATGATCAACATTCCGATGTCTCCGGAAGGCCCGGATATGGACATGGTTGAGAAATATGTCAATGAAGATCCGGCAGTAAAAGGAATCTGGTGTGTTCCGAAATATTCCAATCCGCAGGGCTACACCTATTCCGAAGAAACAGTTAAGCGTTTTGCGCATCTGAAGCCGGCTGCACCGGACTTCCGTATTTACTGGGATAACGCTTACAGCATCCATCATCTTTATGATGACAATCAGGATTTCCTTCTTGAGATCCTTGATGAGTGTGCGAAAGCAGGAAATCCGGACATTGTTTATAAATTTACTTCTACCTCCAAAGTAAGCTTCCCTGGTTCCGGTATCGCAGCAGTTGCTGCATCCAAGGCGAACCTGGATGACTTCCGCAAATACATGACTGTACAGACCATCGGACACGACAAACTGAACCAGCTTCGTCACGTTCGTTTCTTCAAAGATATCAACGGACTGCATGAGCATATGAAGAAACACGCAGACATCCTTCGTCCGAAATTCGAGCTTGTTCTCGCAACACTGGATAAAGAGCTTAACGGACTTGGAATCGGTGAGTGGACCAAACCTCACGGCGGATATTTCATTTCCTTTGATTCTATGGAAGGCTGTGCGAAAGCTATCGTTGCCAAAGCAAAAGAAGCAGGCGTTGTTATGACTGGAGCAGGTGCAACCTATCCATATGGAAAGGACCCGAAAGACAGCAATATCCGTATTGCACCAAGTTACCCAAGCGTTGAGGAGCTTGGCAAGGCAGCAGAGGTATTTGTTCTCTGTGTGAAGCTTGTAAGTGTGGAAAAACTTCTGGAGAAATAAATCGATCACATCAGACTGCCCGGTATTTCAGCACGCGTAATACCGGGCAGTCATAACTATTGGAGAGAGCTCATGGATGAGGAAAAAGAAAAAATGAAAACAGGCAAAAAGTTGGTCATTGCACTGATCATGATCCTGCTGATCCTTACAGCAGGGGCTTATGGATATGGTGTACACTATTTTACAGATCATTTTTTGCCGGGATCTCAGGTGAATGGTTTTAACTGCTCCTATAAAACTGCAGATGAAACAGAAAAGCTTCTTGCAAAGGAAGTGCAGGCATATGTTCTTACCGTTGATACAAGAAACAACGGAAAAGAGAGTATTACCGCAAAAGAAGCCGGCCTGGTCTACAAGCCGGATGGCGGAGCCAAAAAGCTGATCAAGAAACAGGCCCGGTACAAATGGTTCCTTGCTTTTAATCAGGAGAAAAAATATACACTGGCAACGGATACTGCTTATGAAGATCAGAACAAGCTGACAGAGGCTGTGAAGAATCTGAAATGCATGCAGAAGGACAATATGGAAAAGCCTGCAGACGCATGCATTAAGGATAATGGCGAAACCTACGAGATCCAGCCGGAAAAAGAAGGAACGACCCTGGATACAAAAAAGGTTCAGAAGGTGATCCGTGCAGCTGATTTCCGCAGGAGACAAAACAGTTAGTCTGGAAAGGAAAAACTGCTACGAAAAAAACCATCGATATATAAAGACGATGAAGCTCTGAAAAAAGATTGTGACCAGATGAACAAGCTTACCAGCTGCGTGATCACCTATGATTTTTCGGACCGGTCGGAACAGCTTGACCGAAATACCATCAAAGACTGGCTGGTCAGGGACGCAAACGGAGATTATATAGTAAATAAAGATCAGGTTGCAGCTTATGTGAACAGCCTGGGATATAAATATGATACCTTTGGCTGCACGAGGACATTTACCACCTACGATGGTCGCCAGAAGACTATCAAGGGCGGTGATTACGGATGGGCTATCGATCAGACCACAGAGACTGAATGGCTTTATAATGCCATTCTTGCAGGAACTACAGAAGTGAGACAGCCGGCGTATGCTTACAGTGGACTTTGCAGAGATACCAATGATATCGGAAATACATATGTAGAGATTGACCTGACCAACCAGAGAATGGTATTCTATAAAGACGGACAGCTTCTGGTAGATACACCGGTAGTTACCGGCTGTGTCCGAAAGGGCCATTCCACACCAACCGGATGCTTTGCACTGGATGCCATGCGTTCACCGGCAGTTTTGAAGGGACCTGGATATGCATCACCGGTTACATACTGGATGCCGTTTTCCGGAGGAGTCGGAATCCATGACGCAAGCTGGCGTTCACAGTATGGCGGGCAGATCTATATCACAAATGGTTCTCATGGCTGTGTAAACACCCCGAAGGATAAGGCGGCAATCATTTATAATAATATTAGTGTAGGAGTACCAATCGTAGTTTATGAATAAGAGATTAAAAGAAATATTAAAAGAATACGAAAAAAGAAAACACAAGATCATCAAGGGAGATGAAAGTATGAATATCGTTGTATTGGCAGGCGGAACCAGTACAGAAAGAGAGATCTCCATCGTAACAGGAACCGGTGTCTGCAAGGCACTTCGTAAAAAAGGCCATAATGCCATTCTTGTAGATATTTTCTGCGGACTGGAGCCGGTGGACTGGGATGAGCCCTTTGGAGATAAAGATTATGAGGTAGATTCTGCGGCAGAGTATATGAGAAGCTTCGATGATGATATCGAAGAGATCAAACGCACAAGAAGAAGCTTTTTCGGGCCGAATGTACTGGAATTGTGTCAGGCAGCAGACATTGTATTTATGGGTCTTCACGGTTCCAACGGAGAGGATGGAAAGGTTCAGGCAACCTTCGATCTTCTGGGGATCCGTTACACAGGAACCGGATATTTAAGCAGTGCCCTTGCTATGGATAAGGGTCTCACCAAGAAGATCTTTCTCATGGATCAGGTACCGACACCGAAGGGCGTTTCCATGCTGAAAGAAAACTGTACAAGAAACATCCATGATCTTGGTATGGAATTTCCTGTTGTTGTAAAAACATGTTGCGGTGGTTCCAGCGTAGGTGTTTATATTGTAAACAACCAGAAAGAATATGAGGATGCCATTGATGGTGCTTATTCTTATGAAGATGAGGTAGTTGTTGAAGAGTATATCAGGGGTCGTGAGTTTTCCGTTGCAGTTGTAGACGGAAAGGCTTATCCAATCATCGAGATCGCACCGAAGCAGGGCTTTTATGATTATAAGAACAAATATCAGGCAGGCTCCACAGTAGAAACCTGTCCGGCTGAGATCTCACCGGAACTGACTGAGAAGATGCAGCATTATGCGGAAGCTGGCGCAAAGGCTCTCTGCATTGAGGGCTATGCACGTTTTGACTTCATGATGAAAGAAAACGGTGATATGTACTGCCTGGAGGCAAACACACTTCCGGGAATGACACCCACCAGTCTGATCCCTCAGGAAGCAAAGGTCCTGGGAATCGACTATCCGGACCTCTGTGAAGAACTGATCCGCATTTCTTTTAAGAAATACAGCAAATAAAATATCTGACCGTAACTCCTCCTGTTGACAGGAGGAGTTTCTGGCAAAAGAAAGGATTTTATTCATGAAAAATCTTACATTGGAAAATATCACAAAAGTCTGCAATGGTATTTACCACGGCCCGCAGGAAAAACTTCAGGAGGAAGTGACTGCGATCACAACGGACAGCCGTAAGGTGGAAAAAGGAGGTCTTTTTGTACCGGTAGTAGGAGAGCGTGTGGATGCTCACCGTTTTATCCCGCAGGTAATGGAAGCAGGTGCACTCGCGACCTTATCCGAGAGAACTCTTGAAGGGGCGGATCATCCGTATATCCAGGTAGGCTCCTCCCTTCAGGCAGTAAAAGACATTGCGGAGTTTTATCTGGAGCAGATTGATATTCCGGTTGTGGGAATCACAGGAAGCGTTGGAAAGACCAGCACAAAAGAGGTGATTGCCTCTGTGCTGAAGGAAAAATACCGTATACTGAAAACCCAGGGGAATTTCAACAATGAGCTGGGACTTCCACTGACAGTATTCCGCCTTCGTGATGAAGATGAGATCGCAGTTCTGGAAATGGGAATCAGTGATTTCGGTGAGATGACCCGTCTTGCAAAGATCGCAAAACCGGACACCTGCGTGATCACAAACATCGGAACCTGCCATCTGGAAAACCTTGGGGACAGAGACGGCGTCCTGAAGGCAAAAACAGAGATTTTTCAGTATGTGAAGAGAAATATCGTACTTAACGGTGATGATGATAAGCTTTCCACAGTAAAGGAATACAACGGCATGCAGCCGGTATTTTTCGGAAACGGAGAAAATGCTTCTGTTACCTGTGAAAATGTGGAAAGCCGTGGCCTGAAGGGAATGAGCTGTGACATCTGTCTGAAAGGAAAAATGGCAGAGAACGGAGAGCTCCAGACATTTCATGTAGATATTCCAATGCCGGGACGTCATATGGTATCCAATGCACTGGCAGCAGCAGCTGTGGGCAGACTTTACGGACTGAATGCAGAGCAGATCAAAAATGGCATCGAAAGCCTGGAACCGGTCAGCGGAAGATTCAATATGATCGAGACCGGTAAATTCATGATCGTAGATGACTGCTACAACGCAAATCCCATGTCCATGAAGGCTTCCCTGGATGTTCTTCAGGACGGACTTGGAAGAAAGGTTGCCATTCTTGGCGATATGGGTGAGCTTGGAACGGATGAAGCTGCACTTCATGAAGGTGTAGGCGTTCATGCAGGTCAGTGCAGGATCGATGCATGCATCTGCGTAGGACCACTTGCAGCCCATATCGCGGAAAAGGCATCTCAGACCAATCCAGACCTGACAGTCATCCGGGAAAAAGATCTGGAAAGCCTTCTTAAGAACCTGAACACATATGTGAAACCTGGAGATACCATCCTCGTAAAGGCTTCTCACTTCATGAAATTTGAAAATGTAGTCAAAGCACTGCAGGAAATGTAAAAAGACCAAAAACAGGGGCAGCATTTGACGAACGAAAATTCTTTCCAGTTAAGTTATATAGAAGTATAATATTCCTAAGGCGATGAGCAGTGCGGCTAAAGAACAAAAGCACGCTCAGGCACTGTGCGGCAGTGAAAAGGGAGGGCTTATGCTGGAGATGATCATGAAGCTGAACATCCCGCTTTACGTCATGACATCCATGGGATGTATCGGCGGTCTGGGGAGCTGGCAACAAACCTTACCTACCGAAAGAATGATCCGAAATACGCAACGATTACAGAATCTCAAAGAAAAAATGGCTGAACCTGTGGAAGTCAAGGGACAGGCTCTGGCATCGGATGAACCGATTTGTATGGTATCCGTCACTGTTTTGTACATTTCTTCTGGGACTGTCTGTTTTTCTCAACAGCAGACTGGGATACAGGGAAGGATTGTCTATGCTTTATCTTTATATAGGGGCGGCAGTGCCGGTAGTACTGCTTCTTCTTCGTCAGGCATTGGACTTTTCTTATAAGGAAGAGCTTGTGATGGCTTCTCTTGCAGATTATGTGGAACAGGTCCGTACCTGGGTGGAGGAAGTACCGGTCGCAGAAAAAGCCGGATCCTGTTCTGCAGGAAGAAATCGTAGATAAGATTACCAGAAGTATCCGTCAGACGGCTGCTACCGGAAGTCACTTCAGCAAGATGCTTTCTCCGGAGGAGGAAGAGATCATGCGGGAAATCATACGGGAGTTTATGAATGCAGAGTAAAAACATATCCCGGTATATTTGAGAAAATACAGAAATGTACACAAAGATATTCCGGAATAAGGGGAACCGGATGCAAAAAAAACTCTCCGGCAGTACGATTCTCTGTATCCTGCCGGAGAGTTTTTATGTATGCAGTTGTGTAAGATAAGGAATTTATCAGCTATACCTTATCAACCCATGGAGATCGGGCCGCCACGGAGCTTGCCGGCTGTGGTGATCCTCTTGATCGCAACCATGTAAGCTGCCATACGGAGCGTTACATTTTTCTCCTGGCTGAGAGCATAAACTTCATTAAAGGCAGTAAGCATGATCTTCTGAAATATACCTCCCAGATTGGGAATTTTTAAAAAAAAGAGAACGCAGGATAAGCATTCGTGGCTTTCCTGCGTCCTTTTATATGTTACTCAGTCTTCCTCGATCACCTGGATCTCTAGGTAGTCGAATTCAATATGTTCAATGAAATTATCCTGATAAAAGCGGGCCTTATCATGCTTTTTGAAATCCCGCACTGTGGCATCCAGCCAGATAGGATTTCCCAGATCCATCTGATAACAGATTTCCTCAAGTCCGTGAAAGATCTTGTGGGTTCTGGTATCATCGCTGTCATCACAGACAACGGTGTCCTGAAGCATGCGATTGTCTTTCCATATTTTTCCCCATAAACGAAACATAAACAGTACCTCCGTATTGAAACTGCCACAGCCGGCAGAATATGAATATCCGTCCGATATGGTCTTCAGTATAGCGGATTTTGCAGGGAAAGTAAAGCACAGGGCAATAACGCTTGTACGCAAAACAATGCACCAGGTGTGTTCACTTTTATTGACTAATGTGTAAAAATCCTCTATAATAAACGAAATTATGAAAAAAAGAATCATTACAGATTGGAGGAACCGAAATGAAACTTTACGATACCGGTGTTTATCTTCAGAACGGACAGGAAATCATTCCCGAGAACCAGGCTGATCTGCCTGTAGCGAAAGAAGAGGCTGCTAAGAATACCATCGCATATTCTATTCTCAAGGCTCATAATAAATCCGATAACATGGAGAAACTTCAGATTAAATTCGATAAACTGACTTCCCATGATATCACATTTGTGGGAATCATCCAGACTGCAAGAGCTTCAGGACTTGAGAAGTTCCCGGTACCATATGTACTGACCAACTGCCATAACTCCCTCTGTGCAGTAGGCGGAACCATCAATGAAGATGACCACATGTTTGGTCTCACCTGTGCCAAAAAGTACGGCGGAGTTTATGTACCGCCTCATCAGGCAGTTATCCATCAGTTTGCAAGAGAAATGCTTGCAGGCGGCGGAAAGATGATCCTCGGCTCCGACAGTCATACAAGATACGGAGCACTTGGAACCATGGCTATGGGAGAGGGCGGACCGGAGCTTGTAAAACAGCTTCTCTGCCAGACATACGATATTAATATGCCAGGAGTAGTTGCTATTTATCTGAAAGGTGCTCCACGGCCGGGTGTAGGACCGCAGGATGTTGCGCTTGCCATCATCGGCGAGGTTTTTGCTAACGGCTATGTGAAGAATAAGGTTATGGAGTTCGTTGGACCAGGCGTTGCCAGCTTAAGCGCAGATTTCCGTATCGGTGTTGATGTTATGACAACAGAAACCACATGTCTTTCCTCCATCTGGCAGACAGATGCGAAGATCGAGGAATTCTATGCGATTCACGGAAGACCGGAGGATTACAAAGAACTGAAACCGGGCAACGTTGCATACTATGACGGCTGTGTAGAGATCGACCTCAGTGAGATCAAACCAATGATCGCAATGCCGTTCCACCCAAGTAACACCTACACCATCGATGAGCTGAAGGCAAACCTTGACGATATCCTTGCAGATGTGGAAAAGAGAGCACAGGTAAGCCTTGACGGAAAGATTCCGTTCACATTGAGAGACAAGGTAGTTGATGGCAAGCTTTATGTTGAGCAGGGAATCATCGCCGGCTGTGCAGGCGGTGGATTCGAGAATATCTGCGCTGCAGCAGATATCCTCAAGGGCAAAAATATCGGCCATGATGCCTTCACCTTAAGTGTATATCCGGCAAGTACTCCAATCTACATGGAACTGGCTAAGAATGGTGTTCTTGCAGAACTGATCGGAACAGGCGCAGTTGTGAAAACTGCATTCTGCGGACCGTGCTTCGGCGCCGGAGATACACCTGCAAACAATGCATTCAGTATCCGTCATACGACCAGAAACTTCCCGAACCGTGAAGGCTCCAAGATCCAGAACGGTCAGATCTCTTCGGTTGCACTTATGGATGCACGTTCCATTGCAGCTACAGCAGCAAACAAGGGATTCCTTACCTCAGCAGAGGAGTTTGACGGAAGCTATTCCGAGCATAAATACTACTTCGATAAGTCTATCTACGAGAACCGTGTATTTGATAGCAAGGGCGTGGCAGATCCAAGCGTAGAGATCCAGTTTGGACCGAATATCAAAGACTGGCCGGAGATGGCTGCACTTGCAGACAACCTGATCCTGAAGGTTGTTTCCGAGATCCACGATCCGGTTACTACCACTGACGAGCTGATCCCGTCTGGCGAGACATCTTCCTACCGTTCCAATCCGCTTGGACTTGCAGAGTTCACACTGTCCAGAAAGGATCCGGCTTATGTTGGCCGTGCAAAAGAGATCCAGGCAGCACAGAAGGCAATCCAGGCAGGTAACTGCCCGGCAGAGGCTGTTCCGGAACTGAAACCGGTTATTAAAACCATCAACAAGACTTATCCGGATGTAGATAAGACCAACCTTGGCGTAGGAAGTACCATCTTTGCAGTGAAACCGGGCGATGGCTCTGCCAGAGAGCAGGCTGCATCCTGCCAGAAGGTACTTGGCGGCTGGGCAAACATTGCCAATGAGTATGCAACCAAGAGATATCGTTCCAACCTGATCAACTGGGGTATGCTTCCATTCCTGATCCCGTCCGGAGATCTTCCGTTCAAGAACGGTGATTATCTGTTCTTCCCGGGAATCCGCAAGGCGGTTGAGGAAAAAGCAGACGTGATCAAGGGATATACTGTTGAAGGTGACGCTCTGAAGGAGTTCGATGTAACTCTGGGTGAGCTGACAGATGATGAGAGAGAGATCATCCTTAAGGGTTGTCTGATCAATTATAATCGTAAATAGATGCAGGGATTGAACACATATAGAGCGTGAAGGTGACGGAAGTGTGTTCATGAATATGCTGCAGAGCGGAATATAGTAATTTAAGAATTTCCGTGTTGTTTTGCAGACTGGTGACCGTTTTAATCGAGGTTGCCGGTCTGCTTTTTGTTTTTGGGGTGTGGTTTTGGGAAGTTTTTAGGGTTATGGATACTTATTTATGGGATGTGGATGATGCGGACGCGTGAGGTGTCCTGTGGGGAGCAGGGGCTGTCGTTTCGCCTGGTCATACTAAGCGTCTGAGGCAACCTGTGAAAAGGCCGGCCCATAACTCGCCATGTACGCTGATGCGTACCTGGCTCAGACAGATGGGCCTTATTCTGCGGCCTGTATCCGCAGAATACCTTTCCACAGGTCACCTCAGTCGCCAAGTATGACCAAAGGCTCACTCCGAAGCCCCTGCTCCCCACAGGACACCTTACGCTGACATTCCCAGAGACAAACCCCAGCCCCGGTAAAAATATCAAGAAAAGCTTAACAAATGATGACCGTCTCAACACTCTTCGTTATTTAATTTTTCTTCCTCTTCGTTCTTTCGAATAAAGTTTATCTCAATCCCCTGCAAATATTGCAAAGTACAAACATTGCAATGTTTGCAGGGCCAATACAGTCACACAGAAACTTTTCTAACTAACTTTCCATGTTCGAAAGTCAGGCCGGGAAGGACGGGAGGGGCGGGTGACTCTGCAGGAGTCGTAGTACTTCTTAGGCCGCGGGGAGGCTGCGTTGCTGGAAAAATCCCAGCTGTTTGAGCGTTAGCGAGTTCTGGGATTTTTCCAGCAACGCAGAATTCCCGCAGCCTTAGAAGCACTAGATCTCCGAAGCCTCACCCGCCCCTCCCGTCCTTCCCGGCCGTCCGTTCGCAACATACCCTCCCGTTCTTCACAACTTCACAACAGCATA
>ENA-OQET01000940-OQET01000940.1-human-gut-metagenome-genome-assembly--contig:-NODE-940-length-14153-cov-4.367674_pt1 | contig 14153 bp, 15 predicted proteins | sample MGYA00242800_ERZ504645 | MGnify/ENA primary metagenome ERZ504645 (study PRJEB26092, sample SAMD00036308) | human gut metagenome | host: Homo sapiens | study: EMG produced TPA metagenomics assembly of... | reverse complement strand
AGGCGTGGCGCACGGCAAGTATATGGACATGGTTCCGGTAGGTAATTTGAACGGATCATCTTCCACCTACTATACCGACATGTACTGGATAAGCACCGCTACAGTCCGTGTGGTCTATCGCGGGTGCCACTATGCGAGTGCGAATGGCGGTGTGTCGCATGCGGATGCGAGTAACGATGCTTCGTATACGGATGCGCATGTCGGCTCGCGTCTGGCCTTCCGCGGCAAAATCGTCCGGGCGCAAAGCGTGGCAGCGTACAAGGCGATACGCGAGGTGGCGTAAGCGCAAAGCGCCAAAGCGTGGAGCGAAGCGACTAAAACGAAAGAACGGGATTCGGATGGTTTCCGAATTCCATTTAAAAGGTATTCAAATACCGGCGAAGCCGGCCGAATTTTTTTAGAATATTGATAGGGTAGGGGAATACAAAACTGAACTGATTTGAGGGTAAACGACCTCAATTTAACTATGTAAAGATAGTGATTTTTGTTGATATTTGCAAGTTATTTTTCTGTTATTTTTAGCTTAGAATTGACCAGTTCAAATGGAATAAAGAGTGCTTTAAATTATACGCTTCGTTTTGTGAAATGAACTTTTCATTTTGAAACGCGCGAACATTTCGATTTGCGGATTATACAGTACGGAGTTTAGTCCCAGATACATATGAGTAACTACGTTTCCGAGAAGAATGGTGACCATATAGTCGCGTGCATAGGGTAGAGTAACTTCACTGGCTCCGAAAAAGTACAGGATAGGATCAAGAAAAGCAAGTGTCAGTATCGTAAACAAGATACCGATAATCAGGTTTAGGGATACTACATTCCCTAAAATCTGTTGGGCTGTGGAATAATCTTTTTGTCCTAACTTAACAGAAACAAGGGTAGAGGCTCCTACACCTACCAGTGAACCGAAAGCAGCAGCCAGGTTCATCAGAGGGAAAGTAATGGCAAGACCCGAAATAGCCATGGCACCTACTCCATGTCCGATAAAAATACTGTCTACCATGTTATAAAGTGAAGATGCTGTCATCGCGATAATGGCCGGAATGGCATACTGCGTCAATAGTTTGCCGATGGGTTGGTTTCCCAGTTCGGTTGCTGTTCCTTTTTGTGTCATAAAACTCTTTTTACGATTAAATTCGCGGTAAAGGTACTTAAAATTCCATACAAGGAAAAACTTTCTTTATCTTTGCATCATCGAAAGTGTCAGATTTTATGGAACATTCATCTTTATCTTTGCAAGAACTGAACTCACTGGTACGCAAAAGTATTCGTACTTGTCTTCCTGATACTTATTGGGTACAGGCGGAGCTTAGCGATGTGCGGGCAAATTATTCCGGCCATTGTTATCTGGAGTTTGTGCAGAAGGATGCAAAAAGGCAATGCCCTGATTGCAAAGGCAAGGGGGATTATCTGGAGTAATGTATATTATCAGCTGAAAGCTTATTTCGAACGGGAAACCGGTCAGGCATTCGTTTCGGGTATTAAGGTATTGGTGAAGGTCAGTGTCGATTTTCATGAACTTTATGGATATTCGTTGACTGTAACAGATATAGATCCTACTTACACGCTGGGTGATATGGCACTTCGCCGGAAAGAAATTCTGAAACGTCTGGATGAAGAGGGTGTCCTGACACTGAATAAGGAACTGGAATTGCCGGAACTTACACAGCGTATCGCGGTTATATCTTCGGCTACAGCAGCCGGTTATGGTGATTTTTGTAATCAATTGGAGAACAACGCCTTTGGCTTTGCTTTCCATTCTCGATTGTTTCCGGCAGTCATGCAGGGAGAAGCTGTAGAAAGTTCTATTATTTCTGCTCTGGAACGGATCAATGCAGAATGCGACCGTTGGGACGTCGTTGTCATTATCCGTGGAGGAGGGGCTACATCCGATTTGTCCGGATTCGATACGTATGAGCTTGCTACACACTGTGCACAGTTTCCGTTACCTATCATAACCGGCATCGGTCATGAACGTGATGATACGGTACTCGATATGGTATCGCATACACGAGTTAAAACTCCGACTGCTGCTGCCGAGTTTCTGATAAATCATTTGAGGCAGACAGCAGAACGCCTTGAACGCTATACACAATTTATCTATCAGGAACTGCCGGTTTTGTTTACTCGTAAAAAGGAACAGTTTGAGCATTGGGTATCTCGCATTCCTGTACGGGTACAGATGCGCCTCCAGCATGAACATTTCCGTCAGGAAAGATTGACCAAGCAGATACAGATGGGATGGCAGGCCCGTTTCCTGAAAGAAGAACACCGGTTGCAGATTGACCGTCGTATAGCTACGGCTTTGGAGGTGATTCTACAACGGGAAAAGCATCGTCTGGCACTGATCGAACAGCAAGTCAAGGCCTCTTCCCCGGAACTGTTGTTAAAGAAAGGGTACAGTATTACCTTAAAAAATGGGAGAGCGGTAACGGATGCAACACAACTTCTTCCCGGTGATGAAGTTGTTACTAAAGTAGCGAAAGGAGAATTTAAGAGTAAAGTGATATAATTATGGCAACAAAAAAAAGAAACTTATACCGAAGCAATGAAACGCCTGGAAGCTATCGTGGCACGAATAGAAGGCAACGAACTCGATATAGACGAGCTGGGCGATAATCTGAAAGAAGCTCAAAAACTGATAAAGTATTGTCGGGATAAACTGTATAAAGCAGATGCTGAAATCAAAAAGATGCTCGATGAGGGTGATAAAGTGGAAAAAAGCTGTGATTAAGTTGGATTTTGCAAATATAAACTTTACTTTTGCTTAAATACTTGTAACGGAATGTAAAACATAAACATTATATTAACAATGAAAGAAATAGATTGGTCTAAACTGTCTTTCGGTTATATGAAGACAGATTACAATGTACGTTGCTACTATCGCGACGGAAAATGGGGTGAACTGGAACTTTGTTCGGAAGAAACATTGAATATTCATATGGCTGCTACTTGTCTGCATTACGGACAGGAAGCTTTCGAAGGATTGAAGGCTTATCGTGGAAAAGATGGAAAAATCCGTGTATTTCGTCCGCAGGCTAATGCAGAACGCTTGCAAAGTACTTGTAGAGGCATCCTGATGCCGGAACTGTCGACTGAAAAGTTCTGTGAAGCTGTACGTATGGTTGTAAAGGCAAACGAGCGTTTCATTCCTCCTTATGAAAGCGGTGCATCTCTTTATATTCGTCCGTTGCTGATCGGTACGGGTGCACAGGTAGGTGTTCATCCGGCAAGCGAATATCTTTTTGTCATTTTCGTTACTCCGGTAGGTCCTTATTTCAAAGGTGGTTTTGCAACCAATCCTTATGTTATTATTCGTGAGTTCGACCGTGCTGCTCCGCTGGGAACAGGTACATTCAAGGTCGGTGGTAACTATGCTGCCAGTCTTCGTGCCAATAAGATGGCTCACGATGCAGGTTATGCCAGTGAATTTTATCTGGATGCTAAGGAAAAGAAATATATTGATGAGTGTGGAGCTGCCAATTTCTTTGGTATCAAAGATAACACATATGTTACACCGTTGTCTTCTTCTATTCTTCCTTCTATTACAAACCGCAGCTTGATGCAGCTTGCTGAAGATATGGGTATGAAGGTAGAACGCCGTCCTATTCCGGAAGAAGAACTTGCTACATTCGAAGAAGCTGGTGCATGTGGAACAGCAGCCGTTATCAGTCCGATTGAACGTATCGACGATTTGGAAAACCATAAATCGTATGTCATTGCAAAAGACGGTAAGCCGGGGGCTATCAGTGAAAAGCTTTACAACAAACTGCGTGCTATCCAGTATGGTGACGAGGCTGATCCATACGGATGGGTAATGATTGTAGAGTAAAGTGAATTATTAACCTTTAAAATCTAATACTATGTTAAAACTTAATTCTGAACTGCGCGCAGCTTCACGTACAACACTGTCGGGCAACTGGACGATAGCTGCACTTGTTACGTTGCTCTACTTACTGATTGCAGGAGGTGTTAGTTCTATTCCTAAGGTGGGAACTGTTGTTTCACTTATAATAACGTATCCGCTTACGTATGGATTTGCCATATTGTTCCTCGGCTTGTTCCGCGAAGGAACCCCGATTGATATTGGTAAACTGTTTGATGGATTCAAGGACTTCGGAAGAATCTGGGGTACGGGTATTTTAGTTGCTATTTATACGGTGTTATGGACTTGTCTGCTGATTGTTCCGGGTATTATCAAATCGTATTCTTATGCTATGACTTATTATATATTAAAAGATGAACCGGAATTGAAATATAATGCTGCTATCGAAAAAAGTATGAGCATGATGAACGGTTATAAGATGAAGTTATTCTTGCTTGATTTGAGTTTTATCGGCTGGATGATTTTATCTGTATTGACTTTGGGTATCGGATTACTGTTTTTGCAGCCTTATATGTCTACTGCACGTGCAGCTTTTTATGAAGATCTGAAAGCTGAATTGAGCGGTAGAAACGCCAGCGAAGAAGTATAATACGGATAGTTGTAATCATTGCATATATAACGGGCAGGCAGAGAGGTTGGAATCTCTGTCTGCCCGTGGTGTTTTCTGTAGTAAATCTTTTTTGTCCGTTCCGGTGAAAAAACGTAACTTTGTGCCCAAAACAAGAAGAACTCAGTAAAAAATGGGAAAAGGAAAGCTGGCAAAGTTTGCAGATATGGCGGAGTATCCGCATGTGTTCGAATATCCATATTCGGTGGTAGATGATGTTCCGTTCGAGATGAAAGGAAAATGGAACAAGGATTTCTTTAAGAACGATAATCCGATTGTATTGGAATTGGGTTGCGGTCGCGGTGAATATACCGTGGGACTGGCACGACGTTATGCCGACAAAAACTTTATCGGAGTAGATATAAAAGGTGCACGTATGTGGACAGGAGCTACCGAAGCCTTGAATGAAGGATTGAAAAACGCTGCTTTTCTGCGTACCAATATCGAAATTATCGACCGCTTCTTTGCTCCGGGAGAAGTGAGTGAAATCTGGCTGACTTTTTCTGATCCGCAGATGAAGAAGGCTACCAAGCGACTTACTTCTACCTATTTCATGAACCGTTACCGTAAGTTTCTTGTGCCCGACGGACTGGTACATCTCAAGACCGACAGTAATTTCATGTACACTTACACCAAATACATGATAGAAGCCAATAATCTGCCGGTAGAGTTTATCACCGATGACCTGTACCATTCGGGTATGGATGATGATATTCTGAGTATCCGTACCTATTACGAACAGCAATGGCTGGATCGTGGCTTAAATATAAAGTACATCAAGTTCCGTCTGCCTCAGGAAGGAGAGTTGCAGGAACCGGATGTAGAAATTGAACTGGATGATTATCGCAGTTACAACCGCAGCAAACGCAGCGGGCTGAAAACAAGTAAATAATAATAATTTGAGATATTATGACACTTTATCCAAAACTTATTCTTGATGCGCTGGCAACGGTGCGTTATCCGGGAAATGGAAAGAATATTGTAGAAGCCGAAATGGTGGCCGATAATATTCGTATTGACGGGATGAAGGTGAGCTTCTCATTGATATTCGAGAAACCGACCGATCCGTTTATGAAATCGGTAGTGAAGTCTGCCGAAACTGCTATTCATACTTATATATCAAAGGATGTAGAAGTGACGATTGCTACAGAAAGTCGTCAGGCTGCCCGTCCGGAACCGGGAAAGATGCTTCCGCAGGTAAAGAACGTGATTGCCGTTTCTTCCGGTAAGGGTGGAGTAGGAAAGTCTACCGTAGCAGCCAATCTGGCAGTAGCACTTTCGAAACTGGGTTATAAAGTAGGTTTGCTCGATGCGGATATCTTCGGACCTTCTGTACCTAAAATGTTCCAGGTAGAAGATGCTCGTCCTTATGCTGAAATGGTAGATGGTCGTGATTTGATTGTTCCGATTGAAAAGTATGGTATCGAACTGCTTTCTATCGGGTTCTTTGTCGATCCGGATCAGGCTACTTTATGGCGTGGAGGTATGGCTAGCAATGCCTTGAAACAGCTGGTCGGTGATGCCAAATGGGGAGATTTGGATTATTTTATTCTCGATACTCCTCCGGGAACAAGCGATATTCATCTGACTTTGCTTCAGACGTTGGCTATTACAGGAGCTGTTATCGTCAGCACTCCTCAGCAGGTTGCTCTTGCCGATGCACGCAAAGGTATCAATATGTACATGAACGATAAGGTAAACGTACCTATTCTCGGACTGGTAGAGAATATGTCGTGGTTTACTCCGGCAGAGCTGCCTGAAAACAAATATTATATTTTCGGAAAAGAAGGAACAAAGAAGCTGGCCGAAGAACTGAATGTTCCGTTGCTGGGACAGATTCCTATCGTACAGAGTATCTGTGAAAACGGAGATAAAGGTACACCGGTTGCGCTGGATGAAAACTCTGTGACCGGACAAGCTTTCCTTGAACTGGCACGTAACGTTGTAGCACAGACTGAAAAGCGTAATGCCGAACTAGCTCCGACTCAGATTGTAAAAACGCATAAATAAGAATATCTTTATAACAGATATTGAAAGGAAAACACCATCTTTTGCATGTGCAGAAGATGGTGTTCTCTTTTTAGGGGTATGGTGTACTGAAAACATCAGCATGTTTTTGAAAAATATGGGCAAAAGTTCTGTAAAACATCAGCATCTTTTTGGGAAAACATGAGCATGTTTTAGAAGAAACATCAGCATGTTTTTTTAACGTGTATGAAACCAGTTTGTGGATATGAGGTATTTTGCAATGTCAGCACCCTCAAGAGCTAGTAAGTTTATTTTCCGGTCAAGTCCTCCTGCATATCCCGTCAGGTTACCGTTACTTCCTATTACACGGTGGCAAGGAATGATAATACTGATAGGGTTGTGTCCTACTGCTCCTCCTATAGCTTGTGCCGACATGCTTGAAATACCTTTCTGTCGTGCTATTTCTTGAGCAATATCTTTATAAGTAACTGCTTCTCCATAAGGTATCTGTTGCAGGATTTTCCATATAGCAATTCGGAAGGGTGTGTCATTCAGCTGGAGAGCAGGTGTAAAGTCAGGTTTCTTTCCACTGAAATAGCAATCTAGCCATTCGGATGTTTGGTGAAAAACGGGGAAGATCTTTTTCTTGAGTACAATTGGCCAGCGTACGTGCAAAAAACTTTTGTCCTTCGAACCATAAACCGGTGAGGCATGTTCCGTTACTGGCTAAAGTGATCTGTCCGAGTGGAGAATTATAATGGCTGGTGTATTCCATAGATAGAAAAGCAGAAAATAAAAAGAAGAGATAAAACAATCTTCCCTGTTACGTGGCGACAGAAGATGTTTTATCTCTTCGTGTATAATGAATGGAATTGGTTTCTTAGATGTTCTTTACTTTAATCAAGTATTCGGCAATCTGTACAGCATTCAGTGCAGCACCCTTCTTTATCTGGTCACCAACAATCCAGAATGTCAGACCGTTTTCGTCTGCAAGATCCTTACGGATACGTCCTACATATACAGGATCTTTACCTGCGAGGAACAGCGGCATCGGATATTCTTTCTTTTCAGGATTATCCATCAGTACCAGACCTTCTCCTTCAGCAAAAGCCTGACGAGCTTCTTCTACAGAAACCGGACGTTCTGTTTCTACCCAGATGCTTTCTGAGTGAGAACGAAGAGCCGGAACACGTACACAAGTTGCGCTTACTTTTACGTCAGAGTGCATGATCTTACGTGTTTCGTTGAACATTTTCATTTCCTCTTTAGTATAACCGTTGTCGGTAAATACGTCGATTTGAGGTATCAGGTTGAACGCAAGCTGGTAAGCGAACTTTTCAACAGTTACAGGTTCGCCGGCAAGTACCTGACGGTATTGTTCGTAGAGTTCGTCCATTGCAGCTGCACCAGCTCCACTGGCAGCCTGATAAGTAGAAACATGTACACGTTTGATATGTGACAGTTTTTCGATAGCCTTCAATGCTACCACCATCTGTATAGTAGTACAGTTCGGGTTAGCGATAATACCACGCGGACGGTTTAAAGCGTCTTCAGCATTTACTTCGGGTACTACCAAAGGAATATCAGCATCCATACGGAATGCACTTGAGTTGTCTATCATTACAGCGCCGTATTTGGTGATAGTTTCGGCAAATTCCTTAGAAGTACCTGCTCCTGCAGAAGTGAAGGCAACATCAACACCTTTGAAGTCATCATTGTGTTGCAGCAGTTTCACTTCGATTTCTTTTCCGCGGAACGTGTATTTTCGTCCTGCACTGCGTGAAGAACCGAATAATAACAATTCGTCTATCGGAAAATTTCTCTCATCAAGCACACGCAGGAACTCCTGTCCTACTGCTCCGCTTGCACCAACAATAGCTACTCTCATTTTCTTTTACAAATTCTTAAACTGTTAATACTTACATTTTCTTACTGTGCAGACTGTTTTATCTTCTCTTTGTTAAGAAACTTATTTGTTTTTAGAAACGATGTGTTTCGTCTGCCAATATTTCCGATTGCAAAAATAAAACATTCTGAATTATTAATACGGAAAATAGGAAGTTTTTTGTATTTTTGTTTCTAAAATGAAATAGTAACGCCTATTTATGAAAGAAGTGCTCGATTTTGTAAACTTTGATTTCATCTTCCTGTCACCGACCCTACGTGGATTTTTTTCCTGGTGCTGGTTATTATATTGTTCGCTCCCATTTGTTTTGGAACGGTTGCGTATTCCTCACATTATCGGTATGATTCTGGCAGGAGTCGTTATCGGTGAGCATGGATTCAATATATTGGCACGTGACAGCAGTTTTGAGCTGTTTGGCAAGGTGGGACTTTATTATATCATGTTCCTTGCCGGACTCGAAATGAACATGGAGGATTTTAAGAGCATTCGTGTAAAGGCTACCGTGCTGGGACTGCTGGCTTTTATTTTTCCGTTGGGAATAGGTATATGGACCAATCTTCACTTGCTTGGTTATAGTCTGGCTACTTCGGTTTTGCTGGCCAGTATGTATGCATCGCATACGTTGATTGCTTATCCTATTGTAATCCGTTATGGCATTAACCGTCAGCGGGCTGTAAGCATTGCCGTGGGAGGTACTGCTGTGACCGATACACTGACACTGCTGGTTCTGGCAGTAGTGGGAGGTATGTATAAGGGTGAAACTTCCGAAATGTTCTGGATATGGCTGGTGCTGAAAGTTGTTGTGCTGAGCGTAGTCATTATGTATGCTTTCCCTCGTATCGGACGATGGTTCTTCCGTCGTTACAGCGACAATGTAGTGCAGTATATCTTTGTAATGGCAATGGTTTTCCTCGGAGCCGGACTGATGGAGTTTGTGGGAATGGAAGGTATTTTGGGAGCTTTCCTTGCCGGTCTGGTATTAAACAGGCTGATACCTCATGTTTCTCCGCTGATGAGTCATCTGGAGTTTGTAGGAAACGCTTTGTTTATTCCTTATTTCCTTATCGGTGTGGGAATGTTGATCGACGTAAATGTCTTGTTCGGTCATATAGATTCTGTCAAGGTAGCTGTAGTGATGATTATCGTTGCACTGTTGGGTAAATGGATTGCTTCATGGCTTACACAGAAGATATATAAGATGCGTGCTTTGGAACGTGAACTGATGTTCGGCTTGAGCAATGCACAGGCAGCTGCTACACTGGCAGCCGTACTGGTGGGATATAATATCATTCTTCCCAATGGAGAACGTCTGTTGAACGAAGATGTACTGAATGGAACAATCTTACTTATTCTGGTGACCTGTGTGGTTAGTTCGTTTATTACAGAGCATGCAGCCAAACGTATTGCAATGGACGATGCGGAAGTGAGTGACGAGAAGGCTCAGGAAAAAGAAAAATTCCTGATTCCAGTAGCAAATCCTGAAACGCTGGAAAGTCTGATGAGTCTGGCTATGGTGGTACGCGACGAAAAGCAGCCGGATAATCTGGTAGCTCTAAACGTAATCAACGATAACAACGGTTCGGTAAAACAGGAAATGCGTGGCAAACGCAGTCTGGAACGTGCGGCACAGATAGCGGCTTCGACCAGCGTAAGGCTGAAAACCGTATCGCGTTTCGACTTGAATATTACTACCGGTATCTTGCATACTGCGAAGGAATACGAAGCGACGAATATCATCATTGGTCTGCATTGTAAAATGAGTATCGTCGATTCTTTCTTTGGTAATCTGACAGAAAATCTGTTGAAAAATACTTATCTGCAAGTGATGGTAGCACGCTTCCTGATTCCTGTCAATACGTTGAGGCGTATTATCGTGGCTGTACCTCCGAAAGCTGAGTTCGAACACGGATTTATGAAATGGATAACTCACATGTGTCGTATGAGCAGCCAGTTGGGATGTAGGGTACACTTCTATGCTCATCCCCAGACATTGGGTTATATACGTGGATATATACAGAAAAAGCATAAGGATACGCGTGTGGCTTATTCCGAGCTGGAGGACTGGGATGACTTGCTTCTTTTGACCGGACAGGTGAACTATGATCATTTGCTGGTAATCATCAGTGCACGCCGTGGCTCTATCTCATATGATTCAGCTTTTGAGCGATTGCCGATGCAGATATCTAAATATTTTAATAATAACAGTATCATGTTGCTTTATCCCGAACAGAAGGGTGATCCGAATGAAAGTCTGTCGTTCTCCGATCCGCGCGGATGGGCTGAAACACAATATTATGATAAGGTGGGCAACTGGTTCTATAAATGGTTTAAAAAGAATTCATGAGCGAAGATAGTAAGGCCTGGCAGCAACGCACCGAGTTGTTGTTGGGAAAAGATAAGACCGACCGTTTAAGACAGGCACATGTGCTGGTGGTCGGACTCGGAGGAGTGGGAGCCTATGCTGCGGAAATGATTTGCCGTGCTGGAGTAGGCCGGATGACTATTGTAGATGCCGATACAGTACAGCCCAGCAATATTAACAGGCAGCTCCCTGCTACACACTCTTCACTAGGCAAACAGAAGGCTGAGGTTCTAGCAGAGCGTTTTCTCGATATAAATCCGGAACTTCAACTTACGGTATTGCCAGTGTATCTGAAGGATGAAGCAATACCAGAACTGCTTGACAGTGCTAAATTTGACTTTGTGGTTGATGCAATTGATACGGTAGCTCCCAAGTGTTATCTTATTTACCATGCCTTACAGCGTGGTATTAAGATTGTAAGCAGCATGGGGGCCGGAGCCAAACGAGATATTACGCAGGTACGTTTTGCCGACTTATGGGAAACTTATCATTGCGGACTGAGCAAGGCAGTGCGTAAACGTTTGCAGAAAATGGGAATGAAACGTAAGTTGCCGGTAGTGTTCAGTACCGAACAGGCAGATCCGAATGCTGTCATACTGGTAGACGATGAACAGAATAAAAAGTCTACAGCCGGAACAGTGAGCTATATGCCCGCCGTATTTGGCTGTTATCTGGCAGAATATGTAATACGAAAATTGTAGAACGATGATTCAGTTGGAAGGAATAACCAAGAGTTTTGGTTCACTGCAAGTATTGAAAGGGATAGACCTTATTATAAATAAAGGAGAAGTGGTGAGTATTGTCGGACCTAGCGGGGCAGGAAAGACTACCTTACTTCAGATAATGGGTACGCTTGATAAACCTGACAGCGGAAAGATAGTGCTGAATGGTACGGAAGTAAACCGTCTGAAAGAGAAAGAACTGTCGGCTTTCAGAAACAAGGAAATCGGATTCGTTTTTCAGTTTCATCAGCTGTTGCCTGAATTTACGGCATTGGAGAATGTAATGATTCCTGCTTTAATTCAGGGAATTTCTGCTTCTGAGGCAAAGAAAAATGCCCGTGAAATGTTGGATTTTCTGGGACTTGCCGAACGTGCCTTGCACAAACCGGCTGAACTGTCGGGAGGAGAAAAACAGCGTGTTGCCGTAGCGCGTGCACTGATAAACCATCCTTCTGTCGTACTGGCAGATGAACCTTCTGGCAGTCTGGATACACAGAATAAGATTGAACTTCACCGCTTGTTCTTCGATTTGCGTGATAAGCTGGGACAGACTTTTGTTATTGTAACTCACGATGAGGAACTGGCTGCGCAGACTGACCGTACAATTCACATTGTAGATGGAATGATAAAATAGCAAGCTACATCTTTACATATGCAGATTTGCATCAGAATTGACTTTGAACGGTCTTTTCTGATGCAAATCTTTTTTATAAAATCCATTTAGAATGACAGATGAACTACCTCAGGGTTGTGGTCAGACAGGAATTGTCCGGCTTCTTCAGCTTCTTGAGGAATATAGCTGCTTTCAACTTTGATCTGTGGGGTAACAAAGATGAAGTCAATCTTGTCGCAAGAGTCGGCAGGGATACGTCCGAAGTCGTGGAAGGTGTAATCTACTCCTTCGCGTTGTGCAGCTTCCTTATACGCATCTTTCAGTACAAACTCATTGGTTGTTATAGTTTCATAAGCTTCCGACTGGTCTGTTACGTTGAAATCTCCAGTCAGTACAGCTGGCTGATCGCCCACAATTTCTTTAATTTTTTCAATGATCAGCAGGGCTCCTTTTCTTCTGGCTTCCGTTCCTACATGGTCGAAATGGGTATTTACTGCCATAAAGATCTTTCCGGTTTTCTTGTCCTTCAGTTTTGCCCATGTTGCAATGCGGCTGCAAGCTCCGTCCCATCCGATAAATCCTACACTGTCCGGATATTGTGAGAGCCAGAAAGTGTTACTGTCGAGTACTTCGAAGCGGTCTTTCTTGTAGAATAGAGGTGAGTATTCTCCCTTTGTTTTTCCATCTTCACGTCCTACACCAACTTCTGCATATTCTGGCAGGCGTGATTTTAAATCCTCCAGCTGATTGTGAAGAACCTCTTGCATACCAACGATGTCGATGTCCTGTGATTTGATGAATTGAGCTACATTGTCTTTCCGGTATTGCCAGTTGTTCAGGCTGTCGCCTGGATTATCATAACGGATGTTGAATGTTCCCCAAGTAACTTCTGTAGGCTGTTGTTGAGTTGTGCACGAAAGAGTGGCGACAGAAAGTGAAGCTGCCACGATTCCCAAAGTGAAAAGTGAGTGTTTCATAGAATAAAAATTTTAATGATATGCGATATGTTGTTTTTCGTTTGAAAATGTTCCGCTAAGTAAAACAATTTTATGATGTTTTTCACTTATAGGCGGAATAAATTTTCTGATAAAAATAACCATAAAACTTTATTTCATGACTTTCAGACTTAGCAAATGTAGTCAATAGGTTTGTCAGACTTTCTTTTGTAGCTCTCATTTGTCGGGTATATAAGTTTTTTGTGCTATCTTTGGCAGAAATAAGTGATTGTTATGAGTCATATACAGTTAGGAAGATATAATCAGTTGGAAGTTGTTAAGGAAGTTGATTTCGGCATGTACCTTAATGGTGATGAAGATGGCGAAATATTGCTTCCCAAGCGTTATGTGCCTCAGGGATGTAAACCGGGCGATGTGCTGAACGTGTTCATTTATCTTGATATGGATGAGCGCTTGGTAGCTACTACGCTGGAGCCCTATGTTCAAGTAGGAGAATTTGCCTGTCTGGAAGTAGCATGGGTAAACCAGTATGGTGCATTTCTGGATTGGGGACTGATGAAGGACCTTTTTGTACCGTTCCGTGAACAGAAGGCCAAGATGCAGAAAGGAGGACGATATCTGGTGCATGTACATTTGGATGAGGAAAGTTACCGTATTGTGGCATCGGCTAAGATAGAGCATTATCTGTCGAAGGAACGTCCTGAGTATAATCAGGGTGATGAAGCTGAGGTGCTTGTATGGCAGAAAACCGATTTGGGATTCAAGGTTATTGTAGATAACAAATATTCGGGCATGTTGTTTCATAATGAGATTTTCCAGCCGCTGGAGCCGGGAATGCGTTTGCATGCTTATGTGAAACGTGTGCGTGAAGATGGAAAAATAGACCTGGAACTTCAGAAAAGAGGAGTGAAGAAGGTCGATGATTTTGCAGAACTTCTGTTGCAGTATATCAAAGATAACGACGGATATACACCGATAAATGACAAGACAGATGCCGAACAAATATATAATACGTTCGGGGTAAGCAAGAAGACATTTAAGAAGGCTGTCGGAGATTTATATAAAAAGCGTCTGATAGTATTGGAAGATGACGGTATAAGGCTCGTAAAAGAATAACTACCTCATAAAAAAAA
>ENA-OQET01000938-OQET01000938.1-human-gut-metagenome-genome-assembly--contig:-NODE-938-length-14163-cov-3.626532_pt1 | contig 14163 bp, 18 predicted proteins | sample MGYA00242800_ERZ504645 | MGnify/ENA primary metagenome ERZ504645 (study PRJEB26092, sample SAMD00036308) | human gut metagenome | host: Homo sapiens | study: EMG produced TPA metagenomics assembly of... | reverse complement strand
GTAATTTACGAAATCGAGTTTTAAATTACAAGATTGATGGAGTTCAAAGTTTAGATTCTAAAAGTTTTGACGGTGTCAAATGTATCAACAATTAAAGAAGATTATAATATCGAAAGTGATTACCAATATTAATCTTGATGCCAATAATATTAATCAGGTTAAAGAAGTAGAATTGTTATCTCAAGATAACGAACTATCAAAATCAATTGATTTTATTAACCTAGGAGTAGAAGAGGGCGAGCTTAGTAGTTTTAACTGTGATTATGCATTAATTGTCAGTTTTGAACAGATGAAGGAATGGTTGATGTGCTCACCTGATGATTTAACCAGTTTACATGTAAATGTATATGGTGAAAATGTATCAAGGATATCAAATGTGTTATCCAAAGAACTTCAAACAGATGAAACACAAAAGCTATATATTTATGAGAATCAGTCAACCTATATGAAATTTAAACAAGATAGTTATGTGTTAAGAGGTCTATCGATTATAGTGATTGGTGTCTTAATGATCTTTTCATTTGGCTATAGTAAAGAACATAAATCGACAATATTTGTATAATCATAGAGAGGATATAAATCTTTTATATTATCTAGGGCTTTCAAAGACTCAAATAAGACGAATCTATTTATTTCAAAGTCTATTTTTGTATTTTGTTTCTCTTTTAACAAATGTTATCATTATGCTGGTGGTATTCAATTTTTTTTAATAACTATCTAATGAATATGAATCATTTCTTTATAAGCTTCATGATCTTCAATTTAATTTTAATAGTATCTTTGTGTATCATGACATTTCATAATTTTAGATCTGTCACAAAATAGGAGGAAAAACTTGTATGAAAAGAAATCCATCTGTATTTGTTCTTATATGTGCTTTGTTATTATGTGGCTGCTCTTTACATGATGAATCTATTGATCGTGTGTCTTATAGAGATCAAAACAAAATTAGATATGATGAAGAAATCGGATTTAAATTATTAAAGAAGGAACTGAGCACTAATGAAGAAATTTATTTAAATGCATTTAGTCAGGGTTATAACGCAGTATATACCTTTGAGACAAAAGAATCAGATATGACATTTGAATTGTTTGAATATAAATTAAACGATGGAAAATGGCAAAGAGTTGATAATGATATGATAATGAATACAGCCGTGATCAAAGAAGATACAGGTGAAATTATCATTGGATGGGATTTGTTAGGACAAGAACTAGGTTTGTGTGTAAGTACAAGTAATGGTGTAGAAGATGAAGGTGTTCATTCTATACAGGAAGAAGAGCTTGATTTCAAAGATGGAATTTCAGTTGTCTATGATGCTTTGTCTAATTCGCATTTCAACGAAGATGAAAAATGTGTGATGATTATGCGTGTTGGTGAAAATCAAGATCTTATTTCTATTGATGAATACAAAAATCCTGAATCAATACAAGTCAATCCAGGCGAAGAATATTATGCATTAACCATACGTTGTGTTAAATGGAGTGAATTAAATGACTAAAAAGAGCTTTATTAAAATTTTTATATGTATATTTGTTTTTGTGTTAATGATAGGTTTTTGGGTTCAATATAACACCTTTTCAACTGTATTGTATGAGGATGGGACTTTAATGATTGAACAAAGATCTTTAAACAAATGGATAAGTCAATCCAATCATGGAAGTATCGTGAAAGAATATCCATCTTTTAAAAAACATGGATATGATTTTTTGAGTTATGGAACCAAAGAGCCTTTATGGTATGACAAAAGGGAAGATATTACTTCTGTTCAAGTGGCAACACCGATATCGCCATCTATTACGGCTTATTGGTTTTATGGCTTGAGAAATGTAGAGGATATTGATGTTTCTAATATTGATACATCTAGAACAGAGAATATGGCATATATGTTTTCTAAAGCTGGATATGACGTAAAAAACTTTAAGGTAACTGGTTTGTCGGATTGGAACACATCCAATGTAACGGATATGCAGTGGATGTTTCGAGCAGCTGGAGCGAATGCCGATTCCTTTGTTTTAGATAAAGGATTGGATCATTGGGATACTTCCAATGTACGAATTATGGTCTATATGTTTGATGCGGCTGGTGAAAATGCAAAGACATGGAAAATTGGTGATTTATCTAATTGGGATACATCAAGTTTAATTGCCTGCAGTGATATGTTTACAGTTTATGGCGAACTGAACCCAAATATAGATAAAAAGGTTTATTCATGGTATGAAGAATTTTTAGAAGAAGCTATTAAAAATGCAAGAGAACTTGGATTAAATTAAGAATAACCAATGCGATTTACTTAATAATTAACCCTTATATATCTAACAATTTCGGCTTGAAAAAGCTCAAAAATGCGATTAATAAAGTGTTTTTGGGCTTTTATAAATAGAAGTACCATCTTTCATAAAATATCGTTTCTTGTTCGTGTGATAAAATAATGATAAAACTAAGATAAATAAGGAGGAGCGATGATGATACAGATTAGACCAGTTTCAGATTTGAGAAATAAATTTCCAGAAATAGAAAACCTTGTTAATGAAGGGCAACCTGTGTATTTAACCAAAAATGGGTATGGAGCCATGGTTGTCATGAGCTTGGAAGAATATGCTCGGCTTATCGATAATGTGGAGATGAAATTAGATGAAGCAGATAGGATAGCAGCAACAACTAAAGAAAGATTAAGTCATGATGATGTGTTTAAAAAAGTAAGAAGTGTGATTCATGAAGAATGAAAAATATAAATTGCGATATTTACCTTTGTTTGAACAGGATTTGATACAAACTGTTAGTTGTATTACAAATGTACTAAAAAATACTGACGCAGCAGAAAAGCTTGTGAATGATGTAGAAGACGCAATACAGGAACGCTTAGAATACCCTTTAGCTTTTGAACCATTTCCTTCAAAGAAGAGGGACTATCCATATTATCGAATATATATACGAAATTATGTAATATATTATGTTGTTATAGGGGATGTAATGGATGTCAGAAGATTTCTCTATGGAGCAAGAGATACAAATCGGTATTTATAAAATGAATTGATGAAAAACGTAAATAAACTCGGATTAAATTAAGAAAACGAAGCTTGATTAAGTGTTGAAAGAAAAGGTTGGTTGGGTTAATATAATAGGGCGAAAGGGTGAATAAAAGAATGAAAAAAACACGTACACGTTTTGCACCAAGTCCTACTGGATATATGCATATCGGTAACTTGAGAACAGCGTTATTTGAATATTTGATTGCGAAACATGATGGAGGAGATTTTATCCTTCGAATTGAAGATACCGACCAGGAAAGACAAGTGGAAGGTGCTGTTGATGTTATATATGACACAATGAAAACTTGTGGTCTAAACTGGGATGAAGGACCAGATATCGGTGGAGAACATGGGCCTTACATTCAAAGTGAAAGACTTCCTATGTATAAAGGGTATGCCGAAGAGTTGGTTAAGTTAGGTGGCGCACATTACTGCTTCTGTTCAGAAGAAGAAATTGAAGCACAGCGTAAAGAAGCAGAAAGCTTGGGAATTTCTTTCAAGTTCAATGATCCTTGTAAACATTTAAGCAAAGAAGAAATTCAGGAAAAATTAGATGCGAAAGAACCTTATGTTATTCGTCAGACAATCAATGAAGTAGGAGAAACTTCTTTTGACGATATGGTATATGGACATATTGAATTTGATGGAGATTTATTGGATGAGCAGATCTTGATCAAATCTGATGGATTTCCAACTTATAACTTTGCCAATATCATTGATGATCACCAGATGGAGATCTCACATGTTGTTCGTGGAAATGAATATTTATCCAGCACGCCTAAATATAATTTGATTTATGATGCTTATGGATGGCAAAGACCAACATATGTACATGTACCTCCTGTTATGAAAGATGAACATCATAAATTATCAAAGCGTAATGGGGATGCCTCTTTCCAGGATCTTGTAAAGAAAGGGTATTTGCCAGAGGCAATCATCAACTACATTGCCTTATTAGGATGGGCTCCAGAAACAGAGCAGGAAATCTATACAATGGATGAACTGATCAAGGTCTTTAACATCGAACGTATTTCTAAGAGTCCAGCTATTTTTGATATCGACAAATTAACTTGGATGAATGGTATGTATCTAAGAAATATGGATGAAGAAACATATTTTGAAACGGTAAGACCATATTTGGAAGAAGGAATTCATTCAGATATCGATCTAAAAGAAGTTGCCAAGATCATTCAACCAAGAATCGATCGTCTAGATCAAATCGTTGAAAGCGTTGATTTCTTCGACACATTGGTTGATTATGATTTAGAGATGTATCGTCATAAGAAGATGAAGACGACAAAAGAAATTGCACTAAAATCTTTGAAGGCTGTTTATGAAGCTTTATCTACATTTGATAACTGGGCTGATCAACAGGCTGTACATGATGTTTTATTGGCTTTACCAGCACAGTTAGAAATGAAAAATGGTCAAGTGTTATGGCCAGTTCGTACGGCATTGACAGGTAAACAATTTACTCCAGGAGGAGCTATTGAAATTGCACATATTCTTGGAAAAGAAGAAAGTTTACGTCGTATTCAGATCGGTATCGATCGTCTTGAACAAGCATTAAGTGAACCGGCAGAATAATTCTGGCGGTTCTTTTTCAAAAAAGGAGGTATGAGGCATGGAATGGTTAATACGCACAGGAACAACTTTGTTGATTGTTGCGGTTGGCATTTATTCTAGGACCAGTTTTAAAAAAGGGAATTATAAACTATCTAAAAATGCTTCCGACAAAGGGGCTTTGACCTTTATTGGATCTGCTGTTTCTTTGTTGACAAAAATTGCAGGAATTATCATTGCCTTATCTCAATTGGGTGTCAATACCAATGTCATCGTTGGAGCTTTCTCGGCTGCCGGTCTAGGAATTTCCTTGGCATTAAAAGACAATATGGCCAATGTTGCCGGAGGGATGCAGATCTTATTTACACGTCCTTTTATGGTGGGGGATTATATTTCGGTGGAAAACAAAGAAGGTACGGTCGTTCGCATTGAATTGATGTTTACCGTCGTTAAAACGCCTTCTGCACAAGAGATTATCGTTCCAAACTCTTTAATGGTACAGGAGATCATCATCAACTATTCTCGTGATGAGTATCGCCGTATTTCGCTTCAATTTCCTGTCAGCATTTCAACAGATGTTCAGGCATTGCGTGAGATCTGTATTGATATCTTAAAGAAGGATTCCAGTGTGATCATGGAAAAACCGTATGAAGTGATCATTGATAGAATGGATGAAAGATCAATTTGGATTGGTGTTTATTGTTGGACAAAATTTGATGAATATTGGGATACATATCATAGGATTTATGATGCGATACAAAAAAACAGATTCACACAGACGATTGAATCGCCTTATGAATCTGTAAAGATCTTAGATAAGCGCTAGATCTTTGAACGCATTATAGATTCCATTATCCGTTATGCTGGTCGTAATTAGATCAGCTTTTTCTTTTACTTGAATGCTGGCATTTCCCATGGCTACTGAGATGGCGGCCTTTTCAAACATACAAAGATCGTTATGACCATCTCCAATGGCAATTGTATCTTTGTCATCCATTTTGTAATAATCAATCAAGACTTCCATACCGGTTGCCTTTGTGATTCGCTTGGAAGAAATCTCGCCGCTTTCTTTTCCTAAGGGAGCAAATGTCGCTGGAATGACATCTAAGACAGGGCTTAGATCTTCATTACACTTTTTGATACGGCGTCTTGCTTTCAAGGAAACTGATTTTATTGATTGGGTGTTCATGTAAATCATTGACCACATGTACTTGATGGTACAAGGTGTATAGACCATGCATCTTGCGTTGTTCATCGTCCAGATGTCCACATTGGATCTCCAGCAATTCTTTTAAGCAATCTTTCGTTTTCTGGGTTGCAAAAATACCAACACTGCTTTCATAAAGAGCTGGAATTTGGTGATCATTCAAAAAGTTATATACTGTATTAAATTCGAATTCATCAAAGGTTTTTTCAACGATTTGTTTGCCATGCACAAAAATAGAAGCTCCGCTTCCGGCAATGATACCATCGTAGTCGATTTTGGTCAGATCTCCAAAGATCTCGACTTTTTGTCTGCCGGTGCATAAACAAATTTTATGCCCATTCTTTTGGGCATGATTACAGGCGTCTAAGGCGCTGCTTGGTATGTATCCACTATGATGAAACAGAGTTCCATCAGCATCTAAAAAAACGATTTTCATTTATGTCTCCTGTTCTAGATTTTTGACGAGATTTATTTTACAATATTTTTATGAATATATATAGTTATTTTCAACGAGTTGAACGCAATATTCAAGGAGTTCCTTCTAAACATACTGGTTTATATAATGAGACGATCAATCAAACGAAACTTGCTAATTTATCTAAGACATCAAGCTATGAGATCATAAGCTGGGCAAGTGATCTTTTGCAGGATGATAACAATGAGTTTACAGGCTTTAAAGAAGAAATGAAAAAACGGGTCAATGAAAAGAAAGAACATTTCTGGTTTCGTGAATTTTTAGATTTCCCTTTATATCTTTTTATTTATATCACATGTTTAAATGTGCTCTATGATATGATTGGAAATGGATTTCAATCGTTTATGGTTTTGATTACACCGGGCTTTTTGATTCAGATCATTGGTGTATATGTATCCATTAAGTTATTGTTGTTGTTTTTGATCAAACAGCCGGATCGTTCAACGCTTGTTTTTTGGCTGGGATTAGCTTTTTTATTTTTTATCTACATGCTTAGCAACTATGCTTTGCGAGCCTTTGATATGGTTATATTTACAATGCCATTATGGTTGTGGCTGATCGTACAGATTGTTTTATTAGTAGGAAGTTATTATTATATAAAAAAAGGGATTTGATTTAGTTTTTGGGAGAATTTGATTATGGATAAGATCGTAATTTTGATTTTGGTGGCGACTTTCGGAATTATCTTTGCCCTAGTGCCATCAAGGACATATAATATACTGACAAAAACATTGAGTTTTGATAAAAAAGGAATACGTTATATACGAAGAAGACATGATAAAGTCGATGCATTGGCAAATCTTTTTTTGTTCATCGGGCTTATTTTTTCGGTTTTATATTTTGTTCTTCCTTTTTATTCGCTGATCTATGCTGTATTTTTGATCTTTAGTTTTTTATGTGTTTTAGGGCAGGCGAATCGCGTGTTAAAGAAAAAGAACAGAAATGTGTATAGAATCGTGATCTATGGTTTATATCTAATGGCAGCTATCGGATTGGTGAGCGCATTAGGATTGTTAAATAATCATGTGGCGGATATGATGGTAACGACATATAGAACAGATTTATTTGCGGGAAATGTTTTTGATATTTTCTATCTTTTGACCAACCATAGTATTATCGTTTATATCTTGCAGGGAATTCTTTTCTTTATTCCTGTTTACTGCATGTGGTCACAATTTAAATATATGCGTTTGGAAAATACGTATAAAGCTATGAATATCATTACGTATGTGATCAAAGTATTGTTTATTTGTTTTGTAATGGCATTTCTGGCAATTGAAGGCTTTGACTTTATCAATTTTGTCTATCAAGTTGAATATAAAGAGGCTTAGCCTTTTTTTTTGTATCTTTTCGATGTAAAATTGAAACAATGAAAGAAGGATGAATATGATCAAAGAAAGATTAATGAAATTACGAGAAGAAATGAATAAAGAAGGAATGCAGGCTTATATCATTCCTACAAGTGATTTTCATGAAACGGAATACGTCAGTGAATATTTTGCGGCTAGAAAGTATATGTCTGGCTTTACTGGAAGTGCCGGTGTATTGGTTGTTCTTTTGGATAAGGCAGGACTATGGACGGATGGTCGTTATTTTATCCAGGCTGCAAATCAATTGGCAGGCAGTGGTATCGATTTGATGAAACAGGGACAGGAAGATACGCCTTCCATTGAAGAATATATCGTTACCAATTTAACGCAGGGATCTGTTGTTGGGTTTGATGGAAGAGTTATGAATGTAAATGATGCCAACAAGTATAAACAAGCATTTATGATGCATGATATCAAAATGGTAACAGACAAAGATTTAGTTGGAAGAATCTGGGATGATCGTCCAGCTTTACCTTGTACAGAAACCTTCCATTATGATGAAAAATATGCAGGAAAATCAATTTCTGAAAAACTAACACAAGTAAGAGAAGCTATGAAAGGATACAACTGTCGTTCTCATATCGTAACAAAGATCGATGAGATTGCCTGGTTGTATAATCTAAGAGCACATGATGTTCCACATTTTCCAGTGGCTTTGGCTTATACGATCATCAAAGAAAATGATGCGATGATCTATATTGATGCCTCTAGACTTGATGAAGAATCTAAAACTTTATTTGCCCAGAATCATATTCAAGTGAAAGACTATGAAGCGATTTATGAAGATGTTAAGACTTTAGAAGGACCTGTTTTGGTGGATGGCAATTTTGTAAACTCTAAGATCGTTTACAGCTTGAATACAGAAATCGTTTATGCTCAGGATCCAATTGTGCTTTTAAAGGCAATGAAGAATGAAATAGAATTAGCGAATACACGCAATGCCCATATTAAAGATGGAGTTGCCTGCACAAAATTCATGTATTGGTTGATGCAGAATGTAAACAATGGAATCAGTGAAATGAGTGCCCAGGAAAAATTGCAGGAACTTCGTAAAGAACAGGCAGATTATCTAGAAGATAGCTTCAATACAATTTGTGCATATAAAGAACATGCAGCTATGATGCACTACAGCTCTAATGAAGAAACAAATGTAGAATTAAAGCCAGAAGGAATGTTGCTGGTTGATAGTGGTGGACAATATTTGGATGGTACAACGGATATCACACGTACTTTTGTGCTTGGTTCAATTACTGAAGAAGAGAAAAAATGGTTTACCTTGGCTTTAAAAGGGCATATTCGTTTGGAAAAGGCAAATTTCTTGTATGGCTGCCGTGGTTTGAACTTAGATATTCTAGCACGTGGTCCGCTATGGGATCTTGATATGGATTATCAATGTGGAACAGGCCATGGTGTGGGTCATTTATCAAATGTACATGAAGCACCAAATGGATTTAGATGGAAGATCGTACCAGAACGCAATGATTCCTGTGTGTTAGAAGAAGGCATGATCACATCCAATGAACCAGGAGTTTATGTAGAAGGTGAATTTGGTATTCGCCATGAAAATGAAATGGTCGTTGTCAAAGGAAATAAGAACTTCTATGGCCAATTCATGCATTTTGAAACATTGACATTTGTTCCATTTGATCGCAAAGGAATTGATAAGAGTTTATTGTCTGAAGATGAACTTGCATGGTTGAATGACTATCATGCTTCTGTATATGAAAAGATTTCTCCTTTCTTGACAAATGAAGAAGCAGAATGGTTAAAAGAAGCTTGTAGACCTTTATAATGAAAGAAAGAATGATTGAAACAGAGTGTCCTTTTTGTGGACACTCCTTCTATATAAAACGAGATACTTTGATCATAACGACAATGTCGCCACTTGCGGTTGAACGTTTGTTGGATCGGACGTATTTTTCTCATCTTTGTTCAAGGTGTCATAAACTATTTTACTTAACCTATCCTTTGATGGTGAGAAATCCCAAAAAACGATACAGCTTGTTGTTGACAGAACAAAAAGATGTATCAGGTTTTGATCCAGAAGAAAGAGTTGTCGTGGTAAAGAATGTGCCACAATTTTATTTGGCGTTTCACTTGTTGGAAAACGATCTAAACTTTAAGGTCGTTTTAAACAAAAAGAAACGCATTGAGGATAAGTATAAGAAAATGATCTGGTTTGATGGATATGATGATAAGAACCATTGTTTATGGTTTGATGTCGATGGTGAAAACAAAGCAGTTCTTCTTTCAAAAGAAGAGGAAAAAAATATCCATATAGTGTATAATCAAGCTGTGTGAAAGAGAGGGTCTTTATGAAGATATTAGTTACAGGTGGTGCTGGGTATATCGGCAGCCATACGTGTGTTGAATTGTTGAATGAAGGATACGAAGTCGTTATTGTAGATAATCTATATAATTCGAATCAAAAGGCTGTGGATCGAATTGAACAGATCACACAGAAAAAAGTAACGTTCTATCAGAATGATATATTGGATCGAGAAGCTTTGGATCAAATCTTTACCAAAGAAAACGTAGATGCGGTCATTCATTTTGCAGGTTTAAAAGCGGTAGGAGAATCCGTAAGAAAGCCAATCGAATATTATACAAACAATATTCAGGGAACGCTGATTTTGACAGATGTTATGCGTAAACACAATGTTAAGAATATCATTTTCTCATCCAGCGCAACAGTGTATGGGAATCCAGCTATGATTCCAATTACAGAAGAATGTCCAAAAGGGGTCTGTACGAATCCTTATGGTTGGACAAAATGGATGTTGGAACAGATCTTAACAGATATTCATACAGCGGATCCAGAATGGAATGTAATGTTGTTACGTTATTTTAATCCAATTGGAGCGCATGAAAGTGGCTTGATTGGTGAGGATCCTAAAGGAATTCCAAATAACTTATTACCATATGTAGCTCAAGTTGCGATCGGAAAACTTGAATGTGTTGGTGTCTTTGGAGATGATTATGATACACCAGATGGAACCGGTGTTCGTGATTATATTCATGTTGTTGACTTGGCAAAAGGCCATGTCAAAGCTTTAAATAAGATCAAAGAAAAAGCCGGTGTAAAGGTTTATAACCTGGGTACTGGAAATGGCTACAGCGTTTTAGATGTCATTCATGCCTTTGAAAAAGCCTGTGGACATGAGATTCCATATCAAATCAAACCACGTCGTGAAGGCGATATTGCGACATGTTATTCTAAATGTGACCTTGCCAAAGAAGAACTTGGCTGGCAGGCACAATATAATTTGGATGATATGTGTGCTTCAAGCTGGAAGTGGCAGACCATGAATCCAAATGGATATAATGATTAGATCATCTTCGGATGGTCTTTTTATTTTACTTTTAGAACAGCCCTTTTTATAATGGATACTAGGAGGATCTTTTTATATGAAACTAAAAAATAAAGTCGCTCTCATTACAGGAGCATCTAAAGGAATCGGAGAAGGTATTGCCGAAGTCTTTGCCAAAGAGGGGGCCAATCTTATTCTATGTGCACGAAGCGCATCCACAAAACAAATTGCCGATACATTGGCTGAAAAATATAATATCAAGGCCATTTATGTAAACTGCGATGTAACAAAAAAAGCGGATTGTCAAAATGCAGTCGATAAGGGGATGGAAACATTTGGTCAGATCGATATTCTTGTATCCAATGCTGGTGTCTGCAAGTTAGGAAATTTCTTGGAAACAGATGATAATGATCGTGATTTTCATTTTAATGTAAACATCAATGGAAGCTGGAATATTTCTCAGGCTGTATTACCGGGTATGGTCAAACAAAAACATGGTGCTATCGTTATCATGTCCAGTGTAACCGGGTATATGGTTGCTGATCCTGGTGAAGCTGCCTACGCGACAAGTAAAGCTGCTTTGATTGGTTTAACTCGTGCTTTGGCACGTGAATTTGCCGAAGATGGCATTCGTGTTAATGCGATTTGCCCAGGCTATGTCGATACGCCAATGGCACAAAGCATTGCCGTGCAATCAGATGCATCCAACCCAGAATCTGTTAAAGCAGGTATTGCCAAAGCGACTCCATTAAAACGTCTGGCAACTCCTCAGGAAATTGGTGATCTTGCCGCATTCTTGGCAAGTGATGAGAGTCGTTATATTACGGGCACGCAAGTTGTCATTGATGGAGGCAGCACGCTTCCAGAAACAATCAGTGTAGGAGTTTAAGATGAAACTAATATCTTGGAACGTAAATGGAATTCGAGCTGTTTTAAATAAAGGGTTTATAGATATCTTGAATACTTTGGATGCAGATATCTTCTGTATTCAGGAAACAAAAGCTCAGCCAGATCAAATCGAAGTTGATTGTGATCTATATCCATATCAGTATATCAACAGTGCCCAAAGAAAAGGGTATAGTGGAACGATGATCTTTTCTAAGATCGAACCTTTATCAGTCCATTATGGAATCGATATTCCTGAACACGATACAGAAGGTCGTGTGATCACGCTTGAATTTGATTCATATTATGTCGTCACAGTGTATACACCGAATTCTGGAGATGGTTTAAAACGTTTAGAATATCGTATGGAATGGGATAAAGCTTTTTCTAACTATATTCAAAGTCTAGATAAACCTGTTTTATTAACAGGGGACCTAAATGTTGCCAATGAAGAAATTGATATCAAAAATCCAAAGACCAACCGCCGTAATGCGGGATTTACTGATGAAGAACGAGACAGTTTTAAAAAGAATCTTTTGACGATCTTAAAAGATTCCTATCGTACTTTGTATCCAGACAAAGTTGAATATTCCTGGTGGAGCTATCGTTTTTAAAGCACGTGAAAAGAACGCCGGCTGGAGAATTGATTATTGGCTTGTTTCTGAAGAATTGATGCCGAAGGTTAAAGATTCTAAGATTTTGACCGATATCTATGGAAGTGATCATTGCCCAGTTCAATTGGAAATTGAATTGTAATAATTTACATTCTTTTACATTTGTGAAAACAATTTACATTTTTTTTTGTTGACATTAATTTTCTTTTCGTGTATCCTACTACTATATTCAAAAACTCAGTGAAGAAGAGAGTAGTCATAAAGCGTAAAAGAAGCGAGCTGATGATGGTGAAAGATCAGCATACAAATTATGGTGAACCGCACTTTGGAGAGGGATATCTGAACATAGAGTAGGATATCAAGTTGTCTACTTTACAGACTAGAGGTGGTCATAGCTAGGCTATGGCAAATAGAGTGGTACCGCGATACATGTCGTCTCTTGATTGATTTCAAGAGACGTTTTTTTATGGGAGGGAAAAGAGATGTATGGAAATACTTTAATGGCAGTAACGATTGATTTTACCAAGATGATCAAATGGATCCCAACTTTCATTGATGGAACGATCGTAACTATTGTCTTGGCGTTGATGACCGTTATCTTAGGTTGTATTTTAGGATTGTTGGCTATTTTGATGAAACGATCACATATAAAGGTGTTAAATGCGATATCAACAGCTTATACACAAGTGATTCGAGGAACGCCAATGTTACTTCAGTTATATATTTGGTTGTATGGCTTTCCAATGATTGGAATTTCCATTCCATCAATTCCAATGTTGGGAAGTATTTATGGAAGTCGTGAGTTCTTGACGGCAGTGGTTGCTTTGGCAATTAACTCAGGCGCATATATTTGTGAGTTATTAAGAGGCGGTTTAGATTCCATTGATAAAGGTCAGATGGAAGCTGGACGCTCATTAGGATTTTCCAATTTAGAAACGATGCGATATATCATCGTCCCACAGGCGATTCGAGTTGTCTTACCGGGATTATGTAATGAATTTATCATGATGATCAAGGAATCAAGTATTGTTAGTGTTGTAGGTGTATTCGATATCATGTATACATCCAATATCGTAAAGGCATCAACATATTCTGTATTTGAACCATTGATCATTATCGCAATTATCTATTTTGCCTTAACTAGTGTTCTAACGACGATTATGTCTTTGATCGAAAGGAAGTTGAAAGTATATGCTTAAAACAGTAGATTTACATAAATCATTTGGGGATTTGGAAGTATTAAAGGGAATCAATACAGAGATTCATAAAGGAGAAGTTGTGGCCATTATCGGACCTTCGGGTTCTGGTAAATCCACATTTATTAGATGTCTGAATCTTTTAGAAGAACCAACAAAAGGGCAAGTTTTCTTTAAAGATACAGATATCACGTCCAAAGCCAAAAAGGAAGTCGATATCGATAAGGTTCGAGAACATATTGGGATGGTATTCAGCATTTTAACTTATTTCCACATATGTCGGTCTTGGATAATTTGACATTAGCTCCAATCAAAATAAAGGAATGTCAGAACAGGCTGCAAAAGAACAGGCAATTGATTGTTAAAGAAGGTTGGTTTTGGAAGAAAAGAAAGATGCCTATCCAAAATAACTTGTCTGGTGGACAAAAGCAACGTGTTGCGATTGCCAGAAGCCTTGGCTATGAATCCAGAAGTGATGTGTTTGATGAACCAACAAGTGCTCTTGATCC
>ENA-OQET01000937-OQET01000937.1-human-gut-metagenome-genome-assembly--contig:-NODE-937-length-14164-cov-3.617796_pt1 | contig 14164 bp, 18 predicted proteins | sample MGYA00242800_ERZ504645 | MGnify/ENA primary metagenome ERZ504645 (study PRJEB26092, sample SAMD00036308) | human gut metagenome | host: Homo sapiens | study: EMG produced TPA metagenomics assembly of... | reverse complement strand
ATGCAGTCTGCATAAAGATGAAAAGCTGTACCGCAGGGCATACGGGAACAGGATAAACATAGCTTGTGGACACTGTGTAAGACATTGCAGTACCGTAAGGTATTCGTCAATGCAGTAGTGGAAGAAAACAAGAATCCCCCTGCTTTAGCTGTGGGGAGTGTCAAGAGTCGATGCATTATATTAATGTGCAGACGCAGAAATATCTATTGTAAAGACAACATCGCAGAGTGCAGCCCAAATGGGGGAATATGAATCATAGACGATTTTGGCGGGCATGCGAAGTGCATGGCAGAGAAAATGTGCATGGAATCACAACTGGAAGAAACTGCTGCATTTATCGATCTCAATACGCTGGAAGAGCGGCTCGCCGGAAAAACAGTATCATACACGAAATTTATCGATAAAAAAACAGGCTGGTGCCGGAGCAGATTCATTCCTGTTGATTACGATGAAAATGGAAGGCTTCTGCATGTGCTGTTTTGTATTGAGTGTATCGAAGAGAGGAAAACGTGAGAACCGCTTGATTTATCTGGCACAGACGGATCTTATGACGGGATTGTATAACCGTGGAAGCGGGGAAAGACAGATTTCCCATCTGCTGCAGGAAAAAACAGGAGGTCTGCTTTGCCTGATTGATTGTGACAAATTCAAAACAATCAACGATACGTATGGACACTCGACAGGGGATAAGGTTATTATCGCCGTTGCAGAGACGATGCAGAAATCCTGCCGGGACAAGGACGTAGTTCTGCGCCTCGGGGGTGACGAGTTTGCAGTCTTTATGCCGGAAATGCGGGAGAAAGCGGCGGCAGAGAGATTTTTCGAAAGACTTTTTCATAACATCAGCCAGATTACGATTGCGGAAATGAAGGGGAAGCAGATAGAAATCAGCCTGGGTGCCTGTTTCTGCGAGGCATCGGAAGAAGTTTCTTTTGACCAGCTATACAGAAAGGCGGACCGGGCAATGTATCAGAGTAAAAAGAAACAGGGATACAGTGCCTCCATTTATGAAGAATGGATGAAAAGCAATTATAGCAAACCTCTTAAATAATGCAGTCTCTTTACAAATGAAGCTAGAAAACTGGTATTGGAGGCCTGGGATAAAACTCATAATGCCAGGGAAATTGCAAAATATTTTTCAGTAAATGAAAGCACCGTATACCGCCTTATAGAAGAGCGTGCACGCACTGGCAGTTATGAGACCGGAACGCAGCTGAGAGGCCGGAAAACAATTCTTACATAAAAACAGCACCACGATATTCTGGAACTTGTACAAGAACAACCAGATATCACAATGAAGGAATTTGCGAGAAACATCAAAATGGAAGCAGAGTTTCCGAACTCGCAGAGGAATATGCTTTATCGGAAAAGAGCATTCAGCGGATCCTGCGCTGCACAGCAGCAGACGGAAAAAATACGGACTGAATACAAAAACGGAAAGACAGCCATGGAAGAACCCCCGGGCTGTCTTTTGTATTTCTGTTGCTTTTTTTTCCGTTTTTCCTTGCATTTCAGAAAGATGCTGTTATAATAAGGGAAAGTGAATAAATATACATTACATGAGGAGAGAAGGAGATTATTATGAAAATGAATTTTGCAAAAAAAGCAACAGCACTTGCAATGTCCGTTTTGTTTGCTGTTTCGATGGCAGGCTGCGGAAGTTCTGCATCTACCGCAAAGAAAGTAGAAGTAACATCCGTAGAGGATCTGGCAGATCTGAAGATTGGTGTACAGACCGGAACAACAGGTGATTCTCAGGCGAGCGATGCCGTTAATGCAGATTCCCAGATGCAGCGTTACAACAAAGGCGCCGATGCTATTCAGGCACTGAAAAACGGAAAGATTGACTGTGTTGTCATCGATTCCCTGCCGGCAGAAAAATTCGTTGCAGCAAACGATGATCTGAAAATTGTAGAAGGCATTTTTGATACCGAAGAATATGCCATGTGCTTTAAAAAAGGGCAATACCCTGCGAGACGAGTTCAACACTGCATTGGCAGAGCTGAAAGAGGACGGAACGCTGGATGAAATCATGAGCAACTACATTGGTGATGAAGTCGGACAGCATCCGTATGAATCCCCGGCAGACGCAGACCACTCCAAGGGAACGCTTACCATGGCAACCAACGCAGAGTTCGAGCCGTGGGAGTACAAAGAGGGAAATGATATCGTTGGTATCGATGCCGACATTTCCAAAGCAATCTGCGACAAGCTTGGTTATGAGCTGAAAATCGAGGATATGTCATTTGAAACTATCCTTGCATCCGTCAACAGCGGAAAAGCAGATTTCGGCGCAGCCGGAATGACCGTTACTCCGGAGCGTGAGGAGAGTGTTGATTTCACCGATACTTACGCAAATGCAACGCAGGTTGTTATTGTAAGAAAGTAATCTAATAAGAGGAAAAAGAGCGGCTGTCCGCCAGGCAAAATGGTGCAGCCGCTCTTTTTGCAGGAAATGAAACCACAAAGGAGAGATGTATTCTATGGAAAATTTACAGCATCAGCTTAACCGCTACTTTGTAGACAACGGTGCTACAGAGTGGTGGCTGACCGGTCTGAAGACGACGCTGCTTGTCACAGTAATTGCACTGTGCATCGGTGTTGTGCTCGGACTTCTCATCGCGCTGATCCGTTCGACACACGAGCAGACCGGTAAATTAAAACTTCTGAACATTGTGGCACGCGTCTATCTGACGATTATCCGCGGAACGCCGTCCATGATTCAGATTCTGTTTTTCTATTCCGTTATTTTTGCAACCGTAAACCTGAACAATATCGTGATCGGCGGAATTGCATTCGGTATTAACTCCGGTGCGTACGTTGCCGAGATCTTCCGTTCCGGAATCATGTCTGTGGATAAAGGACAGACGGAAGCGGGACGAAGCCTTGGTTTAAATTCGGCACAGACCATGCGTCTGATTATCATTCCGCAGGCGTTTAAAAAATGTTCTTCCGGCGCTGATCAACGAGATGATCGTGCTGTTGAAAGAGACCGCCATCATCGGCTATATTGGAACCATCGATATTACAAAAGCAGCAACCCTGGTACAGAGCCGTACGTACGATGCGCTGGTTCCGCTTCTCTCCGCAGCGATCTTTTATCTGATTCTTGTTATGATTCTGACCTATTTCATGGGCAAACTGGAAAGGAGACTGCGTAAGAGTGACCACTAACGAAAAAGTATTAATTAAAGTTGAAAATCTGCAGAAGAGCTTCGAGGATAATAAAGTTTTAGACGGAATCAGCACAGAGATCCGTCAGGGAGAAGTTGTCGCCGTTATCGGTCCTTCCGGTTCCGGAAAATCGACGTTTCTGCGCTCCTTAAACCGTCTGGAAATTCCAACCGGCGGAAAAATTTACTTCGAGGGCGTTGACATCACGGCGCCGGAAACTGACATTGACCATGTGCGTCAGAAGATCGGAATGGTATTCCAGCAGTTCAATCTGTTTCCGCACAAAACCGTTAAGGAAAATATCTTGCTCGCTCCGGTGACGTTAAAACTAATGACATCGGAAGAAGCAGAGAAAAAAGCGATGGAGCTTCTGACCCGTGTTGGACTGCCGGACAAAGCAGATGCCTATCCGGGAAGCCTTTCCGGCGGACAGAAGCAGCGAATCGCCATCGCGCGCGCCCTTGCGATGAATCCGGATGTCATGCTGTTTGACGAACCGACTTCTGCACTCGATCCGGAGATGGTAGGAGAGGTTCTGGAAATTATGAAAGAGCTTGCCGAATCGGGCATGACCATGGTCGTTGTTACACACGAGATGGGTTTTGCCAGAGAGGTGGCAACCCGCGTCGTCTTTATCAACGAGGGAAATATTCAGGAGGAGAATACGCCGCAGGAATTCTTCGCAAATCCGCAGCACCCGCGCTTGAGAGAATTTTTATCGAAAGTATTATAAGAAAAAGAAATGAGAAAAACCGATGTTCTGTGAAAATAACACGCACAGAACATCGGTTTTTTGATGTTATAGAAAGAACTTATTTGGAAATCGGGCGGGTAGCTTCTTTCAGCCACTCTTTTTCGTCCCCTTCCAGATAAGGAGAAATCTTCTCATACACTTCTTTGTGGTAATTATTCAGCAGCTCGACATCTTTCTCCGTCATATACTGCGTATCGATACCGTCGAGGTCGATCGGAACCATGGTAACGAACTCAAAGCGCATGAACTGGCCATACATGTTCTTTTCTGCTTTGCGGCAGAGCATCAGGTTCTCGGTACGGATACCGTGGCTTCCTTCAATATAGATACCTGGTTCGTCGGAGGTCAGCATACCTTCCTCGAGAACGGCATTTTCCATGCGCTCCGGAACCATTTTCCAGCGGAAACCGTTTGGACGCTCATGGACATTTAAGAGATAGCCGACGCCGTGGCCGGTTCCGTGATTGAAGTCAAGACCTCTCTCCCAGAATGCCTGTCTTGCGAGGTAATCGAGATTGATGCCGATGCATCCATGGAGAAATTTTGCGTTTCCAAGACGCAGGGTTCCCATCGCGGTGATGGTGAAATGCTCTTTTTCTTCCTCAGTCAGCGGTCCGACAACAATGGTTCTTGTGATATCGGTTGTTCCTTCATAATACTGTCCGCCGGAATCCACGAGGTACATGCCTTTTGGCTGTAGAACGGAGAAATCTTCTTTCGTTGCCTGATAATGGCACATAGCGGCATTCGGGCCGTAAGCGGAGATGGTTCCGAAACTCGGCTCAATGTAGCCTTCCTGCTCTTTTCGGAAGGATTCCAGTTTCTCTGCAACGGAAACTTCGTCCATCGGGATTTTGCCGATGTTTTTCTTTAACCAGTAAAACGAAACGGGTTACAGCAACGCCGTCTTTGACGTGGGCTTTGCGGATATTTTCCATCTCAACTGGTGTTTTCAATGCCTTTAAGGAGGAAGCCGGGTTCATCACATTGACAATCGTGTTTTCGCCCATGACGCTCTGGCAGATTGTGTAGTTGACTTTGGCTTTCTCCAGAAGAATCGTTTTTCCTGTGATGCCTGCAGCGAAATCATAGACAGCATCGTATGGATGAATCGAAATACCAAGACCGGCAAGATACTGTTTTACTTCATCATTTAAAGTTGCTTCCTGAATAAACAGATGGCCTTCGGTTTCGGTCAGAATGAGGTAGGAGAGGACAACCGGATTGCACGGAATATCGTTTCCGCGGATGTTCAGCATCCAGGCAATATCGTCGAGTGCGGTCAGGATATGTACCTCGGCACCGTTCTCTTTCATCTTTTCGCGGACTTTTGCAAGACGGTCAGCAGCGGACTCGCCGGTATATTTGGAATCAAGAATCCATACCGGTTCTGCAGAAAGTGCTGGGCGGTCGGACCAGATTTCACCGATCAGGTCACTTCGATAGGAGAGAAAACGCTCCGGAAGTGTCTTTTCCAGTGTCTCACCGAGCATCTCATTGACAACGCGGCCGTCGAAGCCGATGGTCATGCCTTCTTTTGTATTTGCCTGCAGGTATTCCTCTACGGTCGGAACACCTTCCTGGCCCATTTTCATTAAAGTAACGCCGGTTCCGGCAAGTTCTTTGGCTGCCTGTACGAAGTAGCGGCCATCGGTCCAGAGGCACGCTTCGTCCTGCGTAATCACAGCAGTTCCGGCAGAACCGGTAAAACCGGTAATATACGTTCTTGCTTTAAAGTAAGTTCCTACATATTCGGATTCATGATAATCGGCGGTCGGAACCAGATAAGCGTCCACGCCGTATGCTCTCATTTTTTCGCGGAGAGCAGCTAATCTTTCTGGTATCATAGTTTTTTCCTCATCTTTCTTTTCGAAAAATAATGTCGACATTTTTAAATGGGATGCCAACATTTTTATTCTATCACATTTTCCAAATCTGTCAAAGTGATGATTGAGAATTTGTCTCACTGTTTTCCTGCTTTTGCGAAAATTTTTGTGCATTTAGAGATTTTTCCTATTTTTCAAGAGCTTTTTTGTACCATTTTCTGCACAAAAGAAGTAAGATAGGAAGAAAGAAAAGCGTGGTGAAACTACGCGAAGAAGCAGAAACTATGTAAGAAAGGGGGACATACTGTAATGCATACAATATGTCTGAAAGACAACTGGACCTTAACGGTCCTTGGAAAAAATGTTTACGATATTCCAGAGACTCCAATTGAGACAAAGGTTCCGTCTACCGTTTACGGCACACTTCTGGAAAAAGGTCTGATCCCGGATCCGTTTTATCGTGACAATGAACTCGACGCACTGAAACTGATGGAGAACGATTTCGCATACGAGACAGAAATTGTGATCGGAGAGGAAGACAGAAAAGCGGATCGCCTGTTTTTACATTTCGACGGAATTGATACGATCGCGGATGTTTATCTGAACGGAGAGAAAATCGGCTCCGCAGACAACATGAACCGTGTCTGGGAGTACGATATTACCGATCTTGTTGCAGGTGATGCAGCCGATACCGTATATCAGGTAAAAGTGATTCTGCATTCTCCGACCAAATTCATTGCGGAAGAAGATACAAAATGCCCGGTTGGCGGATCCTCCGATGCAATGCCGGGATTCCCGCATATCCGTAAAGCAGCGTGCATGTACGGCTGGGACTGGGGCCCGCGTCTTCCAGATGCAGGACTGTTCCGTGAGGCTTCCGTTCTTGCTGTAAAAACAGCCCGTCTGGCACAGGTATTTGTAGGCCAGGAGCATCACGTAACCGGAAAAACGGTTCACGGAAATGTTGTTGATTCCGTGCGCCTGACGGCAGATGCCGAGATCGAGTGGATGCCGGGAGTTACCGACGGAAACGTAAAAATTGTCATGACGGTTACTTCTCCGGATGGAAAAACCGTTCTGACAGCAGAAAGCGGCAGCATCGATCCGCTGACCCATTCAGCACCATCAAAAAATCTGACCGGTCTTACATGTGAGCTTCGCAGCAACCGTGTACAGGCTTCTCTTACCGTAGAAAATCCGGAGCTGTGGTGGCCGAACGGTTACGGCGCACAGGCACTGTATCAGGTAAAGGTAGCGCTTGTTGCAGAGGATACCCTGGATACCTGGGAGAAGAAAATGGGTCTTCGCACCATCACGGTCAATACCGATCCGATGGAAGATGAAGTTTATGATGAACACATGACCGGACAGGCACCAGATTACGACGACGGCGACAACATGGTTATGACAAACGGTGAGAAGAAAGTAATTATCACCGATAAAGCAGCAAAGACGGTAAAAGGCCGCAACTTTGCATATGAAATCAACGGACTGCAGATTTTCGCGATGGGCGCGGATTACATTCCGGAGGATAATATTTTAACCCGCCAGACGAGGGAACGTACCGATCTGCTGTTAAAATCTGCACAGGAAGCAAACTTCAATTCCCTGCGTATATGGGGCGGCGGATACTTCCTCGATGACTTCTTCTATGATGTCTGCGATGAGAGAGGACTTCTGATCTGGCATGACTTCATGTTTGCCTGCGCTTCCTATGAGCTGTCAGATCATTTTGAGGAGAATATCTCCACAGAAATCCGTCAGAATGTACGCAGACTTCGTTCTCATGCAAGCATTGCTCTGTGGTGCGGAAACAATGAGATGGAGACACAGTATGAAATGCTGGCATGGCCGAAATCCAAGAAACAGTATTACGATTATATCCATCTGTATGAGTACATCATTCCGAAAATCGTCAAAGAAGAGGATCCGGAGAAATTCTACTGGCCGTCATCCCCGTCTTCAGGTGGAAATTACGAAAACAGCAATGCGGAAAATGTCGGCGATACCCATTACTGGGGCGTATGGCACGGAAGCGAGCCGTTTACCGCTTATCGTTCCCACCATTACCGTTTCCTGTCCGAGTTCGGATTCCAGTCCTTCCCGTCCCTGCAGACTGTAAAACGGTTTACGGAAGACGGCGACCGCAACATCTTCTCACGCGTCATGGAAATGCACCAGAGAAATACGGCTGCCAACGGAAAGATCCTGAACTATATCTCACAGACCTATCTGTATCCGAAGAATTTTGATGAGCTTCTTTACTGCTCACAGCTTCTTCAGGCAGATGCCATCCGTTACGGCGTAGAGCATTTCCGCCGCTTCCGTGGTACCTGCATGGGTGCTGTTGTATGGCAGCTGAACGATATCTGGCCGGTAGCATCCTGGGCAAGCGTCGATTACTACGGAAACTGGAAAGCCCTGCAGTACGCAGAGAAGAAGATGTTCGCACCGGTTCTGCTTTCCTGTGAGGAGCATGGAGAGATCGATCAGAAACCGTTTGTCAACACCCTGCCGCATCCAATCGATGTCAGTGCAGACCTTCACGTTGCGAATGAGACGGGTGAGCCGATTGTTGGAACCGTAAAATGGTCTCTGCGCCGTCCGGATTCTTCCGTAGTCAAAGAGGGAACCTTCGAGGTCAACGCACCGGCCTACGGCGGACAGTGGATGCCGCATCTTGATTTCAACGGTCAGGATCCGCTGGAAGTTCATCTGACGTATGAGCTGGTTGTCGATGGAAACGTCGTATCTTCCGGATCGACGCTGTTCTGTGCACCGAAGCATTACCATTTCGCAGATCCGAAACTTTCTGTATCGGTAGACGGCGATACCGTAACTGTAACGGCAGAGAACTTCGCAAAATCTGTCAGCGTAGAGACCGAAAACGGTGTGCTTCGCCTGGACGATAACTTCGTTGATATGGAAGCAGGAACAAAGACCTTCCGTATTCTGCCGACCGCAGACTTTACCGCCAAGGGAACCGGCGTATCGGGCGCATACCGCGTACGAAGCGTATACGAGACAGCAGAACGATAAGGCATGGAAAAAGGGCACGCAAAATGAATGCGTGCCCTTTTTCTGCAAAATAACGTTATTTAATTTTTTTCTGCCTGGATTTTTCTGGCCTGTTTCGGTGTGATTCCTTTATTTTTTTATAACACCGGATGAAATAGCTGCAGTCCGGATAGCCGACTTCTCTGGCAATAAAAGAAACATCGTGACTGGAAAAAAGCAGCATGTTTTCTGCCGCATTGATTCGGGTTGCCGTAATATATTCTTTGCAGGTCATATTGTAGCGGCGGTAAAAATTCATGGAAAATGTGGAGTGCGACATGTTGCACATGGCGGCAAGTTTCTCTACGGTCAGTTCTTCAAAATAATGGGAATCAATGTATTCGGAAATCAGGTCAAAACTGATTTCGTAGGAAGGATGCACGCCGGGAGACGGAAAAGAAGTCCCGCTTTTCTGCCAATTCCGTACAAAACGGCTGATGATTTTCCGAAGATCCGCTGTAAGAATCATGGAATAGCCAAGCTCTTTATCCCGGTATTCCTTAAGAATATCCGAAAAAAGAGGAAAAAGGTTCATTTTCCGTACCTGCTCCGGAGAAAAAATACAGGGGCAGCGGAACGTGTGGATGCCGTGCAGAATCGAACGCAGATCCAGCTCATCCGTCTTGCAGGTGGGCAGAAGATTGGGGTCAAATTTAATCACATCATACTGCACCGGAACAGACCCCTTTGCAAGCGCGATAGAATGAACGCATTTGGGCGGAAAAAGGATCACAGATCCTTCCGTTCCGATGGATGTCACATTATCAAGGGAAACCTCAATTTCTCCTTTCAGAACGTAGAGAAGTTCTACATAATAGTGCCAGTGAGCAGGAATCGGAAGGGAGTCCCGCGTGCTGTCAAAAAGAAAAGCCTCATAAGGAGAGGCGATGGGGTCGATATATTCATATAAGTTATTCATAGATGTCTCACTTTTCGTTCGTAGTGGATGTTCCATACTGACTGTGGATGGAAACAAATTTCTTTTAGTATATAGTGATTTTATATGATTTGCAAGAAGGAATGAAGAAAGGAAAGGTTACAAGATTATCATCATGCAAAAAACAACAAATGATATGACGCAGGGCAACAGCATGAAGCTGATTTTTCAGTTTTTCCTGCCGATTCTGATCGGAAATCTTTTTCAGCAGCTTTACAGCTTTGTGGATTCCATGGTCGTTGGAAAGGGGATCGGAGATGTGGCCCTGGCAGCGGTTGGAAATACCAGTTCGGTACATTTTTTGATTCTCGGCTTTGCCATGGGGCTTACCGGAGGACTTGGGATCTGTATTTCCCACTCCTTTGGAGCGAATGATATCGAAAAACTGCGGAAAGAAATTGCGATGTCGGTTTATATCTGCCTTGCCATTGGAATTGTAATTACGGTGGGCAGTCTGTTTTGGATGCGCCGTCTGTTTGTCTTTCTCCAGACACCGGAGGATATGATGACAGACACTCTGGTTTATTTTGGAACCATTCTGGCGGGCAGTACCGTTACCATTTTTTAATAACTTTGCCATGACGCTTCTCCGGTCCGTCGGAAACAGTAAAGTGCCGCTGGCTTCTATGATCGTTTCGTCGGTGGTCAATATTGTGCTGGATCTTCTATTTGTATTTCCGTTTGGCATGGGCGTGTTTGGAGCGGCGCTTGCAACGGTTCTGGCGCAGGTGGTTTCTGCCCTTTACTGTCTGGTATATATCCGGCGCGCCGCAGAACTGCTTCCGCGGAAAACAGACTGGAGGGCAGATGGTGTACTTCTTGGCGCACTCGTTGGAAAAGGCCTGCCGGTAGCTGTGATGAATTCTGTAACTGCGGTGGGCGGTATGGTCCTTCAGGTTTTTGTCAATCAGATGGGAACGGCTTATGTCGCAGCTTATGCTGCATGTATGAAGGTGTGCGGTCTGTTCGAGCAGCCGGGTATAACACTTGGACTTGCACTTCTGACTTTTACAGGACAAAATTATGGAGCCGGAAAATACGACCGGATCAAACAGGGAGTCAGGGCAGGTGTCGTGCTTTCTGTCCTTGTCAATCTTCCTTTTGCAGCACTGGAAATTTTCTGCCCGAAGCTTCTGGCATCCCTGATGCTGAATGATGCGACAGTCATTTCCTATACCTGTATCTTTCTGCCGGTTACCGGAGTTGCCCTGTTCGCCCTTGGCTGGCTGTTTGTCTTCCGAAACGCCTGCCAGGGAATGGGAAAAACAGTTCTGCCGATGGTGTCCGGGATTGTGGAGGTTGCCATGCGCGTCATGGTTGTGCTGCTTTTAGCACCGCGCCTTGCGTTCCGCGGAGTGGCATTCGCAGAAATTTCCGCATGGGTCGGAGCTGGAGTTATGCTTATGATTACCTACTTCTTTTATCAGAGGCGGCTCTCCGGGAAAACTCCAGATGTGAGAGGATAAAAGGAGAAGTTATATATAAAAACCCTGCCTGCACAGCTTTGTAACATAGTCTTTTCAAAGACTGAAAAACTGTGCGGGCAGGGTCTTTTGGTTAAACAAGCGTTCCCATATAGTAGAAGCCGCGGCATTCGTCCAGGGAAACGTTCCGCAGCGTTCCGATCATCGAAGCATCTCCCGGGAAATGAACCAGCGTATTGTTGCTCATACGGCCGGTGACAAGAGAAGCGTCCTGCTCATTGATACTTTCCACCAGAACTTCCTGTACGGTATGAAGATGTCTTGCGGTTACCTCGCGGGAAATTTCCTGGACCTCGGCAAGAAGACGGTCAAAACGGTCTTTTACAACATCCACCGGGATCTGGTCTTCCATGGCAGCTGCCGGTGTTCCGGTTCTTCTGGAATACTGGAAGGTAAACGCGCTGTCGTAACGAACGCGGCGGACCACATCCAGTGTTTCCAGAAAATCTTCTTCGGTCTCACCAGGGAAACCAACGATAATATCTGTTGTCAGAGAAATATCCGGCACTTTTGCGCGGATTCGGTCTACCAGGTCGAGATACTGCTCTTTGGTATAACGGCGGTTCATCAGTTTTAAGATACGGCTGCTTCCGGACTGGAGCGGAAGATGAAGATGGAGGCAGACCTTCTCGCAGTCGCGCATTGCATCGATCAGTTCTTCCGAGAGATCCTTCGGATGTGAGGTCATGAAACGGATGCGTTTCAGCCCTTCAATCTGATTTGCCTTGCGCAGAAGCTGTGCAAACGTCATCGGCTCCTCGAGATTCTTTCCGTAGGAATTGACATTCTGACCAAGCAGCATGATTTCAACAACGCCGTCTGCAACGAGGCGTTTGATCTCTGCGATGATTTCCTCCGGCTTCCGGCTGCGTTCGCGGCCGCGCACATACGGTACGATACAGTAGCTGCAGAAGTTATTGCAGCCGAACATAATATTAACACCCGACTTGAACGGATATTTGCGGTCAACCGGGAGATTTTCCACGATTTTATCGGTATCTTTCCAGATATCGATCACCATGCGGTTCTCTGTCATGCAGCGGACAAGATACTCGGCAAAGCGGTAGATATTATGCGTTCCGAAAATCAGGTTGACGAAATGGTAGCATTTTTTTGAGTTTTTCGACAACAAGCGGCTCCTGCATCATGCATCCGCAGAGGGAAATAATCATGCCCGGATTTTTCTTTTTGTACTTGCCAAGCTGTCCAAGACGACCGTAGACACGCAGATTTGCGTTTTCACGGACGGTACAGGTGTTGTAAACAACAAAATCGGCATCTTCGGTCTCCACAATGTGGTAGCCGACGGTTTCCAGAATTCCCTCCAGTTTTTTCGGAATCGCGGGCGTTCATCTGGCAGCCGAAGGTTGTGATGCAGGCAGTCAGATACTCTTTTCCGTTTTGTTTTGCACGCTCCGGTACGAGCTGCTGTTTTAAAAGTGCCATAAAGTAATACTGACGCTGCGGTTCTGTCTCCGGCGCTGGAACAGTAATGTCAACATTTGCAAGATCAATGCCGGAAACCTCGGCATCCGGAACGTTTCTGAGATCTATCTTCATAAATGAAACCCTTTCTTTTTCAATATAAAATGCTAAGTACAGTAATCATGAGACGGTATAAAATGCCGTGAAAAAAGACCCGTACAGCCGGATCTTCTTTTTATTTTAGCGTATCTGATACAAAATAGCAAGAAAAACAAGATTGAAAACAGTAAAAATCAGGATATATTTTTTGCGGCAGGAAGCGTCTGCGGCCGTAATCTGGCGATAGGAGATCAGGCTTGCCATAGATGCAATTAAAGTCCCGAGGCCGCCGAGGTTGGTTCCTACAATCAGTTCCGGGATTTCTTTTGTATATCCGGAAAGCAGCATGGCGGCAGGAACATTGCTGATGATCTGGCTTGTGAGGACGGAAAGAAGCCGTTCGTGTCCGGTAATCATCTGTTCCAGATAAATACGAAGCGCTGCCATTTGTTTCATGTTTCCAATAAAAAGAAAGAAAAACACAAAAGTGAACAAAAGAGAGTAGTCTGCTCTGCGGTAAAGGCTGCGGTTCACCAGGCAGATCCCGGCAATCGTGATCAGAAGCAGAATACTATGCGGGAGAAGTTTGGCAACCGTAAGAATACAGCAGAAAAAAAGAGCTGCAAAAACTGCGATTTGCCGCGGATGAGTAATCGCTTTTTTCTCCAGGGAAACGGAAATTTTCTTTCCGGAGAAAAACAGAAAAATGCAGATCAGAAAAAGAACTGCAGCACCCAGAGTATAAGGCAGCATCATAAGCAGAAACTGCAAAAGGGAAAGTCCGGAAAGCGAATACAGATAAAGGTTCTGCGGATTGCCGATAGGAGTAAACATACTGCCAAGGTTTGCAGCCATGGTCATAAAGGTGACAAGAAGTATTTTTTTTCTGCTCCATATGGCACATTCGCAGAAGCAGAATGCCAAACGGAACAAAGGTAATCAGAGCGACATCATTGGTAATCAGCATGCTGCAGAAAAAGCACAGGGAAATCAGAAGCAGAGCAACCATCCGTTCTGAGTTTACATGCCGGAGAAGACTGGTGCCAAGCCAGTCAAATACGCCACATTCCCGCAGGCCCGCGACAATCAGCATCAGACAGAACAGCAGGATCAGAGTATGAAAATCCAGATAGCCAAGATACTGTGGACCGGGAGGACAGAAAAAGCAGGAAAGCACTGCAAGAAAAAAAGAGACGGTAAGCACTGCATCTTTTTGAAAAAAGGAAATCAGTTTTTTTATCATAAAAATCATCCATTTCATGAATAAGCAGGACTGATGTTGGAAGATCGAGATGAAAAATCAGGCTGCATATTTCGGATACCGCAGATTATTATATAAAAGATATGGAAAAGATGCAAGAAAAGGTCCGAAACCGAAAAAAATGCGGATTTTTCAAAAATCGACAAA
>ENA-OQET01000935-OQET01000935.1-human-gut-metagenome-genome-assembly--contig:-NODE-935-length-14186-cov-3.802333_pt1 | contig 14186 bp, 9 predicted proteins | sample MGYA00242800_ERZ504645 | MGnify/ENA primary metagenome ERZ504645 (study PRJEB26092, sample SAMD00036308) | human gut metagenome | host: Homo sapiens | study: EMG produced TPA metagenomics assembly of... | reverse complement strand
AAACAAATAGCAATGAACTTATTAATATTGTAGCAAATGCATCAGCTGATGCAGCAAAACAAGCATGTTTATTTTTAATGATGAATTATTATCGACTCGTTTGGGATTTTATGACTACTGTTATTGGCGAAAAAATTTAGTAACAAAAGATACTACTTTAACTAAAGTTGATTTCAATTCGTTTTTTACAAGGCTACAAGAGCAAAATGAAACAGTCGCTTCTTGGAGTGATACAACGATTATTAAATGCAAACAAGTTTTAAAGAAAATATTAGTCGAAAATGGTTATTTAGATAACGTTAGATCACAAATATTAAATCCTATTTTAATAGATTTTGATGTAAAAGAAGTAATAGAAAATATAAATCATAAAGATGCGTTGATTGCATTTTGCTGTTTGTAAGGAGAATTGTCATGTCAAGTATTACAGAAAGATTAGATGAACTTAGAAAAAGAATACAAGAAGAAGATTTTCTAAAAGGAAAAGGATTGAGTAATGAAGTTAATATACGAATATTTTGTTATGATCCTAAAAATGAAATGGTTGTTCGTTACTTTGTAGAACAACTAAGTAGTATGGATTTAAAAAGCAATGTACAAATTGTAGATTTATATGAAACTTTCCTATCTATATGCGAGGATAAACGTATTTTAAATCGTATTCCTCAACTAGAAGAAAAACGAGGTAAAGAATTCTTAGAAAAGCAATTTGAAAAAACATGTGATGCAAAAACATTCGCTAAAAAGGTAATAGATAGTTTTGATGGTAATAATGACTTATTAATGATTACAGGAGTTGGTAAAGCATTTCCGTTCATGAGAGTGCATGCATTACTCAATGCTTTACAAGAAGATTTTAATGAAAAGCCAATCGTTGTTTTATATCCAGGAGCATTCGATGGCCATTATGTAAAGCTATTTAATAGACTCAAATCTAATGAATATTATAGAGCATTCAATATGATATAAGGAGATAAGGATAATGGAAATCAAAAAGATGTTTAAGGACGATATTGATCGTACAATAAATGGGGTTGTTCAAGTAGAACAAGAAAAGGAAGAAGTTGTAGAACAAGAAGTCAAAGAATACGTAGTTACAACCGAATTAAAGAAACACTTTACTAAATTTTTTAATGAATATAGTGAATCATTTGATACACCAACTGATAATGTTGGAGTATGGATTACGGGTTTCTTTGGAAGTGGGAAATCACACTTTTTAAAAATGCTTTCTTATTTATTAGAAAACAAAGAAATCAAGGACAAAAAAATAGTAGATTATTTTGAAGAAAAATTTGATGATCAATTATCGTTCATGAATATTCAAAAATGTGTCCAAGTACCAACTGAAACAATTTTGTTTAATATCGATGTTGAAGGATCGATGCATAAAGATGATACAGCTGTATTGAAAGTATTTGCAAAGGTATTTTATGATCATCTTGGTTTTTATGGTAATGATTTAAAACTAGCAAAATTAGAGCAATTCATTTCTAAACAAGGGAAAATGGAAGCTTTTAAAGATGCTTATGAAGAAATCAATGGAGAATCTTGGATTGAATCAAGAGCAGAATATCAATTTTTTGAACAGGATGTCATTGATGCATTAGTACAAGCGAATATCATGAATGAAGTAACTGCTCAACATTGGTTTGATGGAACAGAAACTGCTGATATTTCTATTGCTCAATTAGTTGATGAAATTAAAGCCTATGTTGATACAAAACCTAAAGGTTTTCGTTTATTATTTATGATTGATGAAGCTGGTCAATATATTGGTACTAATACAAGTATGTTATTAAACTTGCAATCGTTAATTGAAAAATTAGGTTCTGTATGTCGTGGCCAAGTATGGATTGTTGCAACTGGACAAGAAGCATTAGATGAAATGATTAAAGTACGTACAGATGAATTCTCACGCATCATGGCTCGTTTTGCAATTCGTTTGAGCTTAACATCTTCTTCAGTAGGTGAAGTTATTGAAAAACGTTTACTTACTAAAACAGATGAAGCAAATAAAGTCTTGAGTCATGTTTATGAAAACAATGAAAATGTATTAAGTAATCTATATGCTTTTGATACTGAACTAAAGGATTTAAAAGGATATTCATCTGAAGATGAGTTTGTTCGTATTTATCCATTTGTACCTTATCAATTTACCATTATGCAAAAAGTATTTAATGAAATTCGTAAACATGGTCATGCTGGTAAACATCAATCAAGTGGAGAAAGATCAATGCTTAATGGGTTCCAAGAATCAGCACAGCGTATCGGAGATAAAAATGAATTAACATTGGTTCCAATGTTTGCATTCTATGATACATTGCATAGTTTCTTAGATACATCTGTTCGTTTAGTTATTGAAAGAGCTGAAAAAGCAGCAATTAATAATAATGGTTTAATAAATGAAGATGTTAATTTATTAAAATTATTATATTTAGTACGCTATATTGATGATATTAAATCTAATATTGAAAACTTAACAATCTTAATGGCTGATTCAATCAATGTGGATAAGTTAGAATTAAGAAAGCAAGTGACAGAATCATTAGATCATCTACAAAAACAAAATTATATTGCTCGCAATGGGGATATTTATCAATTCTTAACTGATGAAGAACAAGATATTACTAGAGAAATCAATAATCAAAATATTGATGCTGCAAATGTTATTTCACAAGTATGTAAAACAATCTTTGATGACATTTACACAACTAAAAATATAGATATACTAAAAATGGTTATAATTATGACTTTGAATTTGATAAATCGGTAGATGGACAAAATCATGGAAATACAACAGGTGGCATGAAATTAAAGTTTGTCACTGAAGTAAATGATGATGTAAATAATGAATTAAAATTGATTACTGACTCAAAAGATTATGCAGCTATTTGTAAGCTATCAAATCAAATATGAAATCTTTGCTGACATTGAAAAATGCCTTAAAAATTAATAAATATATTAGACAAAAAAATGTCAGTCAATTACCTGAATCAGTACAAATAATTATCACTAATAAACAAAAAGAAGCACGTCGTTTATTAAATGGAGTAAAAGGTAAAATCACTGATGCTATTGTTAATGGTAAATTCTATATTGATGGGGATGTATCAACAATTGCTGGAACAAATGTAAAAGTCGTATTAGATAAAGCACTTGAAACATTAGTAGATCATACTTATTCAAGTATTACACTAGTTGATACACCTGTAAGTACAGATGCAGATATTAGAGATATATTAAATGGTAATAATATTGGTTTTGATGGATTAGAACCTAACAAAAAAGCATGTGATGATGTTTATAGATATCTATACGCTCTTCATATGAAGAAGATGCCAACATCCATGAATGATATTCAATCACGTTATCAAGGTATTCCATATGGATGGAAAGAAATAGATATTGCAGCTGTTGTGGCAAGATTAGTTCAAGAACAAAAAGTAACGATTAAACATTCAGGAGAAACGATTCGACCTAATGATTATCGGTTAGTTGAATTTTTAAGAAAAAAAACAGAAATAGGTTTTACAAACATTTCAATTCGTGAATCTATCCCTGCTCAAAAAATAAAAACAGTAAGAGACATATTAAAAGATTATTTTGATGTTATGGATGTACCAAGTGATGAAGATGGTTTAGTCGCTTATATTACTAAAGAATATAAAACTGAAAAAAATAAATTAGAATATATGGCAAATCAAAATAATACTTTATTGCATCCTGGTGCTCAAGAAATTCAAAATTTGTTAGGATATGTTAATAAAATATTATCAGCTCAAAGTGACAATCTTGTACTTGTTAATACTCTCTGTGATTTGGAAGGTGATCTATTAGATAGTAAAGATGATATACGTGCTGTAGAAAATTTCTATGATACACAAATTAAACTGTTTGATAATGCAATTGATATCAGAAATGCAGTCATAAATCATGAAAAGGATTATTTATTAGATAATGAAGATATAAAAAAAGCAATAGAAAAAATCGATGATATCACAAGAGTAACAACACCATTTAAATACAATCGTATTCCTGAATTAAATGATTGTATTTCAATCATTAATGATCAAAGAAATAAAGTAATTCAAGCTAAAAAGCATGAATTAAATGATTTTATTGACTCATGTTTACATGAACTAGAATTAAAAGCAACTAATGAAGATAAATTACAATTTGAATTACAAAATGTAAAACATAAATTTGATGCAAAAAAACAAGATGTAGCAAGGCTTAATAATATAGTAGCATTAGATGCTAAAAAGAATACGATTACTTCTTTAAAAGATACAATCATTAATCAAATGGATAATATTCTTAATAATAATGATGATACGGATAATATACCAACTGATATACTTGTTCAACCAAGAAGAAGTGTTCGTCAATTACAACGTACAGTCATATTTAGTCAAGTTAATTTAAAAACTGAAGCTGATGTCAATCGATATCTAGCAAATATAAAAAATAGATTACTAAGTTATATCAATGATGACGAAGAAATTGAAATCAGATAGAAAGGAGACTTACTATGAATAAAACAGCAATTAAAAATTATGCCACATGGGCTCGTACTGAATTAATAAAAAAAATTGCACAAAAAGCCTACCAATTTGAAGTAACTGAAACAAGCTTACCAGAATATAATACTGATTCTGTTCATGGCAATCTTCTTTCTAATGAACAAAAACAACAATTAAATGAATTAATTATTCAAGTAAAAAAACATGGCTATATGCATGTCATTGAAGAAGTTGCTTATACTTGGTTTAATAGATTTATTGCATTGCGTTATATGGAAGTTAATAATTATCTTCCACAAAGGGTAAGAGTATTTACAAATGAAAGTAATGAATTACAACCTGAAATCTTAACGGATGCTATGCATATTGAACTAGATGGGTTGGATAAACAAAAAGTATTTAAATTATTAGAAGGTAATAATAAAGATGAATTATATAAATATCTTTTACTTACATTATGTAATGATATGAACAGATATTTACCTGAGATGTTTTCATCTATTAGTGACTATAAAACTTTATTACTGCCTGATAATCTATTAGAACATGAGGGTGTCTTATTTAGATTGGTTAATGATATGGATGAGGATACTTGGAGTGACCAAGTTCAAATTATTGGTTGGTTATATCAGTATTATAATTCCGAACTAAAAGATACCGTCATGAAAAAGAAAAACTATACTAAGGATGATATTCCCGCTGCAACTCAATTATTCACACCTGATTGGATTGTACGTTATATGACTGAAAATTCATTAGGTAGATTGTGGATTGATGGACATCCAAATTTTGATCATTCTAATTGGAAGTATTATTTAGAAGAAGCAAAGCAAAATCAAGACGTTTTAGAACAATTAAACAAAATAAAAGAAGAACATTCGAAATTAAAACCAGAGGAAATTAGAGTCATCGATCCATGTATGGGTTCAGGTCATATTCTTGTTTATGCTTTTGATGTATTAATGGATATTTATAGAGATGCAGGATGGTCAGATCGAGATGCATCAAAGTCAATATTAGAAAATAATTTATATGGTCTAGAAATAGATGAACGTGCTTATCATTTAGCATACTTTGCTATAATGATGAAAGCAAGATTTTATAATAGACGTATTTTATCTTGTAATACAGAAGTTAATTTAGTAGAAATTAGAGAATCAAATTATGATGTCGATGATGACGTAATAGAACATTTAGGTGAATGTAAAAATTTAGGATATTACTTGTTAAACACGTTTAAAGAAGCAAAAGAATTTGGGTCTATATTAAATCTTGATTGTTCAATAGAACAATTAAATGAACTAGTTAATAAACTAGATGAAGTTAATAAAATTTCTAATTATGGATCATTGATAGATCAAGCGGATTTAATTAAATTGATTGATATATTTAATCCATTATTAAAATAAGCTAAATTGTTAGTTCAAAAATATGATGTTGTTATAACAAATCCACCATATATGGCACCTTCGCCAAAACAAAAACCATTTGTTCAAAAGCATTATCCAAATTCAAAGACTGATTTATTTGCAGTTTTTATTGATAGAAATATTAATTTTTCTAAAAATAAAGGTTACATTTCTATGATTACACAGCCTTCATTAACTTCATTAGTATCATTCGAAAAATTAAGAAAAATATTTGTTCTCTAAAAAGTTATTTTTTATCTGTTTTACATATGGGAAGAGGAATTTTTGGAATAGATTTCGGCTCTTTAGCATTTTGTATTTGCAATGATAAAATCGATGCCTATATAGGTAAATATTTTAAATTATATAACAGAACTTTCCAATATATTACGAGTGACAGTATAAAAGAATTATTTTTAAATGCTAGAAGAGATAATAATGTTAGATTTGATTTTTCAACATATGATACGGCTTTAGAAATTAATAAAACAAATCTAAATACGGGAGATAAAATTTGTTATGATGCGTGTCAAAATTATTTTTTAGATGTTCCTGGAATTCCATTTGCTTATTCAATGACGAGGCAGATGGTTGATTCCTATAAAAATGGAATATTGAAAAACGTTTTCACTACTAGAGAAGGTATGGCTACTGCAGGTAATGATATTTTTTTAAGATTATGGTATGAAGTTTCTTTTTTGGATATTAATTTTAAATGTATGCCATATATTTATAATACAAATACAAAATGGGTTCCTTACAATAAAGGCGGTGAATTTAGAAAGTGGTATGGTAATAATTATTATATTGTTTATTGGCTTGAAGATGGTTTGGCTATAAAGAATAATAAAGACATGAAAACCGGGAGAGTTAGGTCCCACAATTATAATGGTGAATATGCGTTTAGAAAAGGATTAACATGGTCTTCTATTAGCGCTGGAAATATATCTGTCAGATGGTGCGGAGAAGGATTTTTATTTGATTCTAAAGGAGCAAAAGGGTTTGCAGCAAATGATAATATCCTATATGGTATATTAGCCTTTCTAAATAGTTCAGTAACAATGGAATATTTAAAAGTATTAGCACCTACAATGGATTATAAGGTTGGAGACATTTCTATGCTACCATTTAGTAATCATTTGTCCCAAAAATCTTTTTAACTAACGTAAAACAATGCATTAATTATAGTAAAAAGGATTGGGATTCTTTTGAAACTTCGTGGGACTTTAAAGTACATCCACTTGTAAAGAATCATGCTTCTACTATTGGTGAGGCATATAATCTTTGGTCAAAAGAATGTGAAGATAGATTCAATACATTAAAGAGTAATGAAAAAGAATTAAATAGAATCTTTATTGAAATCTATGGATTACAGGGTGAATTAGATCCTTATGTAGAAGATAAGGATGTAACTGTTCGAAAAGCTGACTTAGCTAGAGATATTAAATCATTCATATCTTATGCTGTTGGTTGTATGTTTGGACGTTATTCATTAGATGTTGAAGGATTGGCATATGCTGGTGGTGAATGGGATAATAATAAGTATTCAACTTTTATACCAGATAATGATGATATTATTCCAATTTGTGATGAGGATTATTTTGAAGATGATATCTTAACAATGTTCATTGAATTTGTAAAAGTTGTGTATGATTCTGATACATTAGAAGAAAACTTGCAATTAATTGCGAATGCTTTAGGTGGTAAAGGAACACCTAGAGAAGTATTACGCAATTACTTTTTGAATGATTTCTTTAAGGATCATTGTAATACATATCAAGTAACAGGATCTGGTAAACGACCTATTTATTGGTTGTTTGATAGTGGAAAGAAAAATGGTTTTAAAGCATTAGTTTATATACATAGATATACACTTGATCTAATTGCAAGAATGAGAACGGGGTATATACATCCCCAACAAGCTCGTTATAGAACTCAAATTGAAATGTTACAAGGACAAATTCATGATGCTTCTAATTCAAGTGAAAAGGTCAAGTTATCTAAACAATTTAAGAAAATTAATGAGCAATTATTAGAATTGAATAAGTATGAAGAAGTTATTCACCATTGGGCAGATAAAATGGAACCAATGGATTTAGATGATGGTGTTAAAGTAAACTATGCTAAATTTCAAGAATTGTTAGCTAAGATAAAGTGAGGAGGTATATTGTTTGTGAAAAAGGTTATAATTAACACTTTCAACGATGACGTTGATAAAAATGCGTACATGAATTGGAGATTAAATCATCATGAACCAATTCAAAATATGATAGTTATGGCTGATGGATACATGACAAGTGTTATAGTAAATGCAAAATCATGTTTAGAAAATACTTTTGATAAAACAGCTGACATTTTAATTTTTCCTATGTTTTTTTCACTTAATCAAGGTATTGAATTATATTTAAAATCTATTTGCTGGTCTTTGAACATTTTATTAAATTACAAGTCAAAATATGGAAAGAATCATGATATAAGAAATATTTGGTTTTTAGTAAAAAATAAAATTAACGAATTTGGATTCAATGAAGAGAGACCTGAAGATTCTTTTAATAAAATGGTCAAGAATATTGAACCTTATCTAAATGAACTTGCCAATTATTTAAAAAAAGATAACATAAATGATTATCATCATAATATAGATTTTAGTCGTTATCCTGTAAATAATAGAGATGAATATCATTTTTTTTGTCAATCAATTTGACAATGTAACAGTAGATTTAGAAGTTATAAAAAAAATTTGCTACACAGATTAATGGAGATTTAAAGTGCTTAACAGATTACTACTATGGGTTGGTAGTTGAAAGCTGGTAGCAAGAATAGGAAAAATAAGTAGGAGGTTCGGTATGGCTATCGAAGATATAAAAAAAGAATTGGAACAAAGGTTTGCTGAACCTTAGATGAATTCTATAAAAGACGAATTATCTTTTGGAATGATGAAGATAGCGAGTTTATTGATGAAGTTAAAGATTTAGAATTATCTAATGCTAAGGTATTAATATTAGATGATTCTAATCAATTTATTTCAAAAAAGTTATTATCTAATGATTATTTAGAAAATAACTATTTAGTTTACAATTCTTTAAATGTAAATCAAGAACATGATTGGTTTTTGGATATAAAGTTATATAGTGATGAATATCGTGCTGATAAAACTTCAAGATTAATGCAAGAAATGAATATTTTAAATATTCCTGAGTTAAGAAAAGAAGTAAGAAAATTTAAAGGTTTCTTTAAGGCTACCAGTAGGCGTAAATTGATTTCTTCTTTTGAAGGATCAATTGACAGTAAATCTACATTATATATGTCTATATTATCGGCTATTGCATCTGTTAAAGATAGAAAACCAGATTATATTATAAAATCAGTAATGTCATCAGGAACGGATTTAGAAAATCCAATTAAATTAGATTTATTAAAATATGGTGCTACAGGATTATTTTGGTCTATGGTACATAGAACAACAGGATTCAATAAATCAGAAAATATTGATGATTTAACAAATCATGTTGTATTGAGTGCAATTTCTAGAACGATATCTAGTAATGTATTAGATGGCTTAGAAGATAAATATTCTGATAAATATAGTGGTTTTTGTTACGATTTAATTTTTAATTGGTTGCATAGTAGTGATAAGGATTTATTTAAGCATGTCGGTGAGTATGTTACAAGTAATCTTCATTTGATTGATCGTTTTAATCAATTTGAAATTAAAGATTTAGAAGATACAGATGTTTTACCAATTATTGATGAAATCATTTTATCAAAGCTTATGTATTTAATTTTTACTAGAACAATTGATAGTGATTCTATTATTAGTATTGTTGAAAAGAGAAGAACATCTTCTTGGTATGAAGATTATTCTTACTTCTATGATGGTATTTACCAAGTAGCATTAATGAATAAGTTTTACCTAGATCATGTAAATAGTTTCCATCATGTGAATGCTAAAGAAATGTGGGAAGCTTATATAAGTGATTATTATCAAATGGATAGTTTGTATAAAGAATTTCATATTGCTTTTTCGATGTGTTTACAAACACTTCATCCTTCATTGGATGATGGGTTTAAGGATTTAGCTGATTATGTAGAAAAAGAATATAAAAATTGGTATTTAGATAAACTCGCATCTAATTGGAATAAAATCATTGAAGATGATTTAGGTGCTACAGGTAAAATTAAAGGAATACCACAACAAATTGATTTCTTTCAAGATGTTGTTAAAAATGTAGATAGGAAAGTATTTGTGATTATATCGGATGCTATGCGATATGATGTTGCTTATACACTTGCTAAACAATTAGAAATTGAAAAAAGAGCTGATGTTGAAATAAGTGCTCAGCAAGCTATTTATCCAACCATTACTAAATTTGGTATGGCTGCATTACTACCACATAGAAAACTCGAAGTGGTTAACAAAAATGATTCGTTAAAAGTTTTGATTGATGGTCAAATAAGTGAAATGAGTAATCGAGAAAATATATTAAAAAGATATGTTGAAAATAGTATTGTTTTAAAATATAAAGATGTTATTTCTATGAAACGTGTTGATAGGAGAGAAGCTTTTAAAGGAAAAGATGTCATTTATATTTATCATGATATAATTGATGCATATAGTCATAATGATGAATCATTTGTGTTCGAAGCGTGCGATAAAGCAGTTAATGAGATAATGAATCTAATAAGTATTATAGATGCTGATTTGCATGGGATTAACGCAATTATTACATCTGACCATGGTTTTTTATATACATATCAAGAATTAAATGAAGAAGATAAAATGGATAAATCATCATTTAAAAAAGATATCGTTGAACAAAGTCGACGTTATGTTATTACCACTGAACAAGCTAAACCAGACTTTCTAATGCCAATTAAAGGTATTTATAATAATTCTAATTTATTAGGATTTTCTCCAAGGGAAAATATACGTATTAAAGGAAGGGGTGGCTTAAAATTTGTTCATGGAGGTACAAGTTTACAAGAAATATGCGTTCCCATCATAAAATACAAGTCATTGAGATCTACGAATAAGTCATACAAAATTAATAAAGACAAATATGATATTAAACCAGTTACAATTTCATTACTATCTTCAAATAGAAAGATAAGCAATATGATATTTAACTTAAGTTTTTACCAAAAAGAAGCAGTAAAAGATAACTATATTGCATGTAATTATATGACTTATATTACAGATTCGGTTGGTAATGAAGTAAGTGATAGACAAAAAATTATTGCGGATAAAACAAGTACTATACCTAAAGATAGAGAATTTAAATGCATATTTAATTTAAAATCTCAAAAATTTGATAATACTGAAACGTATTATTTAGTTATTGCTGATGAAGAAGGAATTCAAGTTCCTATTAAAGAAGAAATGCAAATTGATATTGCGATGGCAATTGATGATTTTGAGTTCTTTGATTAAAATTAAAGAGCATCATGCTCTTTATATGAAATGATGGGTTTTAATGTTAGGTTCAACTCCTAACCATTTCATCATAGTATATTTTACAAAAATGTAAGGAGGATATATGACAGATAGAGAAGAATTAAAACAAAAACTACGTGATAATTTTGCTGGTAAGATAGTAAGAAAAGATTTAACTAAAAAAATCAAAGAAGGAGCTAATGTTCCCGTCTATGTGTTGGAATTTCTTCTTGGTAAATATTGTGTATCAGATGATGAAGATATCATTGAGCGAGGAATTAGTAAAGTGAAGAAAATATTAGAAAAAAATTTTGTACGTCCCGATGAAGCACAAAAGACTTTATCGATTTTGCGCTCAAAAGGATTTTATTCAGTTATTGATAAAATCACAATCAATTTAAATATCAAAACTGATACATATGAAGCAGAGTTTTCAAATTTAGGTATTAAAAATATACCAATTTCAGCCGAATATCCTGAAAAGTATGATCGATTATTATCAGGTGGTATTTGGTGTATGGTTCAACTTGAATATGATTATAATGAAGAAGATAAAAAATCAAGTCCTATTAAGATTGCTAAATTGAATCCAATTCAAATGCCGCATGTTGATATTAATGAATTAAAAGAAGGACGAAAAGCTTTTACCAAAGAAGAATGGATAGACATACTTCTCCGTTCTATTGGTATGGAACCAGATGAATTAACAGAAAGAGAAAAATGGTTATTATTACTTCGTTTAGTACCATTAGTAGAAAATAATTATAATTTGTGTGAATTAGGTCCTAGAAGTACTGGTAAATCATATATTTATAAAGAAATATCGCCAAATAGTATCTTAGTTTCTGGTGGTCAAACGACAGTAGCAAATCTTTTCTATAATATGGGTAAAAGAACAATTGGTTTAGTTGGATTATGGGATTGTGTAGCTTTTGATGAAGTTGCAGGAATTAGGTTTAAAGATAAAGACGGTATTCAAATTATGAAAGATTATATGGCATCAGGATCCTTTGCAAGAGGAAAAGAAGAAAAATCAGCTAGTGCTTCAATGGTTTTTGTTGGCAATATTAATCAAGATGTTGATATATTATTGCAAACTTCTTCGCTATTTGATCCATTTCCTCCTGAAATGGAATGGATACAGCTTTTTTAGATCGTATTCATTGTTATTTACCTGGTTGGGAAGTGCCTAAATTTAGACCTGATCATTTTACTGATGATTATGGATTTATTACTGATTATTTTGCTGAATTTATTAGAGAATTAAGAAAGACTCAAGAAAGCGATGCCTTAGATAAGTATTTTAAATTAGGTAAAAACTTAAATCAAAGAGATACGATTTCAGTTAGAAAAACAGTATCAGGATTAGTTAAATTGATTTATCCTAATGGTAAATATGACAAAGAAGAATTAGAAGAAATTATCCGAATTGCTTTAGAAATGAGAAGACGTGTTAAGGAACAATTAAAGAAGATAGGCGGAATGGAATTCTACGATGTTAATTTTTCATATATTGATAATGATACATTTGAAGAAAAGTATGTATCAGTACCAGAACAAGGTTCTAGTACTTTAATTCCTGAGGGAATTTGTAATCCAGGACATATTTATACTGTTTCAAGTGGTAAATCAGGCATGATTGGTTTATTTAGATTAGAAACACAAATATTACCTGGCAATGGTAAATTGACATGCAACGGAATTGGTAATGATAGAGAAGCCAGAGAAAGTACTCAAAATGCTTTTAATTATTTAAAAGCAAATAGTAATAGAATAAGTCAATCAATAAGTACAACAACTAAGGATTATATTATTCAGTATCAAGACTTACAAGGTATTGGTATGACAAATAAATTATCTTTACCAACATTGATTGCAATATGTTCAATTGCTTTAACAAGACCAACACTTAGTTCATTAGCAATATTAGGTGATATTAGTGTTAGTGGAACTGTCTCAAAAGTTGATAATTTAGCTAATACATTACAAGTATGCTTGGATTCAGGAGCAAAAAGGGTTTTGTTACCTATTACATCAGCTGGTGATTTGGGTTCAGTTCCTCCTGAACTTGTTGGATGCTTTAATTTGATTTTCTTTAATGATGCAGAAGATGCTGTTTTTAAAGCATTGGGGGTGGAATAGGCAGGCGGTTATTTTTTACAAGGATATTACAATAATAAATTATGAATATGTAAAGGAGATATAAAATGTTAGATAGTATTAATACTAAAAGAAAAAGTGATGATTTTGAAGAAAAAATAAAGGAAGTGTATGATAAATATTGTGAGATGGATATAGACGAAAAGTATTTAGAATTATGGAATTCTTTTGTGGAATTAATAGAATATATTCAACAAATTGATTCGGGAAATGAAATGTCTGCTTCTGAAGCGATTAATTTAATGAAGGAATTGGGTATGTCTAATGATGATTTGAAAGATTTATTAATGGCAAGTATGAAAAATGGATAAAAAAAAGATTACTAGTGTTTCAAACTTTATTGAAATAATTGAGCAATTTCAGTCTAAAAATCTTTTAGGGCAAATTTATTATCGAGGACAACACAACGGACTCAAACAAAATTGGAAATTAATACCATCATTTTATAGAAAAAAGAAAACACATGAGAGAATACCGTTCTATAATGATTTAAACGAGGAATTGAATAGTATATATAAATTTGTTGAAAAAAATGTAGATTATTTTAATAATATTGATTTTAGTGATATTATAAGTATATTAAATATTTTACAACATTATGGTTTTCCTACAAGAGTATTGGATGTGACAAATAATCCATTAGTGGCATTATATTTT
>ENA-OQET01000934-OQET01000934.1-human-gut-metagenome-genome-assembly--contig:-NODE-934-length-14200-cov-5.790663_pt1 | contig 14200 bp, 15 predicted proteins | sample MGYA00242800_ERZ504645 | MGnify/ENA primary metagenome ERZ504645 (study PRJEB26092, sample SAMD00036308) | human gut metagenome | host: Homo sapiens | study: EMG produced TPA metagenomics assembly of... | reverse complement strand
GACGGCGTGGGTGGCGCTGTGGTTGGTCTGCGGCAGAAGCAGCACCTTTTTCTTTTGACACTTTCGGAGCCGGGGCAAAGGGGCGGTGCCGCTGACAGATTTCTCATAATGGTTTCGACCACTGCGTAAATGGCATTTTTTGACCTTAATGAGATAGTTCAGCGCAGAATAGCCGCCGATCCCACGGGAAAACCAGCACCACTTGCCGTTGGAGATTTTCAGGCTGTCGTGCTCACGGGTGCAGTAGGTGCTGCCGCCGAAATGCACCAGCTCCTGCGGCTCATAAGTCCGCAGATAGGCCAGCAGATCCATCTCACGGGCTCTCGCCACCACCTCTGGCGGGATATATGGCATATGTTTCACCTCCGTTCTGACATAAAAATAGCCGAGGGGCTTTCGTAAAGAAAACCTCTCGGCTATGTACGCAACGGTGCACGACTATATATCATTTATGCTTTCAAAGGAATGGTACAGAGTTTCATCAAACTCCTTAACTTCAAAAGTTTGATACCTCTGCCTATAATGCCTTAAATGCCTTTCCCTCAATCTGAATTGTATGGTGACTTGATGCATCTAGGCTATTAATAATATTAATCAGTTCTTGGCTGTTTAATGTAATAGCAGTAATGATTTGGAATGGCTTTTTGATCTCCACAACCGTCTCAATAAAGCTTTTCATATCTTCCGGGACAATGCTTTGCTGTGCAGGTTCATCGAAAATGATAATGCCAGGATGATTACCTCCTTTCTCAATAGAAACCTGTAACAGTGCCATTGTGAAAGCCCAGATTACACGAATACCATCGCTAGCAGATGAATCAAATTTCATGTCAAAACCATCAATAGTGGGTAGAAGTGATGAATTAATGGAAATATCAATTCCGTCAAAGCTCGACAAACTACTGTAGTGATATCGTTTTAGATTATCAATAAATTGCTTCTTCAAGAGAACAATTTTTTCAACATCTGACTCTGAGATATCTTTTTTCGGAAGTTTGTTCTTTTGGTCAAGATATATATTCCACTCTTTAGATAATTCCTTTAATTGTTCAGTAAAAGCGACAATGGTATTTTGCAATTTTGACAATCGTTCGATGCGGTTACTAATCTCTATCCGCTTAAGCATAATTGCCTCAGAGGCTTCTGTATCTGTGGTTGTAAACAAATCCGAACGAAGTGTATGTGCTAATCGTCGTAGCATTTGAAGCCGTACTTCGAGATCGTCTTTTTCTCTGCTGAGTTTTTCTCGAGATTCTTTGCGACATCCTAGCGTGAATTCTAACATCTTTTTTTGCTCTTTAAGATGCCTTATATTATCTTCGATACTCATAAAGCCGCTTGCAGCTTCCGCATCAAGCAAATTGTCTTGGATATGCTGTTTGCAAACGGGACAAATATCTGCTGAAATATTTCCGCCTGTTGCTTCAGAGCCAAATTTTTGAAGACGTGCAGCATCATTATTATTACGGATGTCTGAGTTTACCAGTGCCAAATCTGCATTTAGCCGCTTAATTGCTTCGTCGTAACTTGCTAAGTCTCTATTTATTTTATGTGATCGACTTTCAAAAACAAGTATTTGTGTTTGTGTTTCTGACAGTTCGGTGTTAAGAGCATCAAAATTATCACGTACAAGGGGCTTCAATTGGCGCAATCCATCATACTCATTATTTAGAGATTGTATTTCCTCTTCAATAGAGGAAGCGCCCAAAACCGAAACGACTATTCTTGAATAATCAATGTCCGATAAAACTCGCGGATGGATTGGGAGATTTGAAATATCACATGATTCTGAATGAACAGCTTTTTCAAAATCAGAAATCAATTGCCCCCATTTGTATTCAAGCTGACTTCTTACTGCGTTAAGGCGGTCTCGTTCCTTTTCGTTTTTTTAATGTATCCAATCCTAATATATACTCTACAATTCGCTTCTTCGATTCACGGATTCCGAATACTGGCATACCAGAAAGAATATCTGACCAGCCATGTTTTTGCTCAATAAACATAGAGGCAAAAATCATCTGAAGATACAATTTTCGCTCATTACCATCCGATGTACGAACTAAAGGAAGTTCCATGTGAAGAAACTCTTCAAGAAATGTATGGAACCCCTTTTCACTTGTTGCAGAATTTTGGATATTGACATAGTAATCTTCAGATAATGTTTCATTGTTGCTTATTGAATCATAATTTCCATAATAAACTGTTACGAGGTGATTGTCTTTACTTTCTGATTTAATATTTCTGTAAATTGTTCGAATTTCAATTCCATTGCTGATTTCGAGATAAGCTCCAGACTCGGTTACCGTTAAAGGCTCACCCTTATCCTCAATGGCGGTTTTAAATGCAGATGTGAGAACTTTGCTTCCGATTCCACCGGCACCACCAAGGATTTGCTCGAAGCCAAGGCAATAATAAATAGCCGCAAGGATTGAACTCTTTCCGCACGTGTTTTCAAGGCTTGCTATAAAGTTTAACCCATCTTCAAATGCTTTATCGATCCCATACACACCTTTAACGGTGTTAATTTCAACCCGTAATCTATTGATTCTCAGCATCTTTTATTCTCCACCTATCTACTATTTCTTCGACTTTTCTTTCAGTCAACTTTTTCGCTAGCAAATTTAAATCACCTATTTCGATTACCATAAGATCTCCAACAACCTTTATCTGTTCTGCAAGTTGCTTACCACGGTCAGTTAGTTTGTATTTTGCATTCTGCTGTCGTTTTATTAGCCCATATCCTATTGCATATGTTAGAGCACGGTTAACCGATGGATCAAAACGAACAATTGGCGCACTACCGATCCCGTTCGCAAAATCAACAAGCTTTCTCATGTTCTCCTGAGAAATTAAGGCAAACGAAATCATGTGAAGCTTTATAAGCGAGCAAACATCTCCTCGACCGCAAATTCGCATAATTAAGCATAATTGCGTGACCTTATAGCTGATACGGTAATTATACGGAACCGCATCCGGTTTTGCGTTGAAAACAATGTCGGTATATTCTAATGGAGTTTCTCTCATTTACTTACCCCCTAAATTCCATTGAACAGTCTGCAAGCCAACTTGCAATTAAATCTTGTTTTAGTTCGCCAATGGATGCTTCAGTGAATCTAGAAGAAAAATCTCGTTCAAGTTTGGAATGAAACTCATTGAGAATTGCATCAAATAAAGTGCGATTCATAGTTTTGTCTGTATTCATGAGAGTCCTAATTGACACTTCACGCTTATAGCTTTGCTCAAGTCGGTAAATTTCCTCATATATCTCTGGAAAGTGCACCCGCAAATCATTCAGAATTTCCAAACCGCTTATGTAGCAGTCGACATAAATTCCGACGACTTCATTTAAAGCTTCATCAGCGTCGTCAACAAGCATGATAGCCTTGATCTTTCTGCGTATATTTGCAACTTTTTCAGAATCACATTTTGACCAATCAGGCTTACTCGAATGTTCAATAGCTAGATTAAGTCGCATATCTGATAAAGATGTACGAATAACGCAACTTATTTCCGGTGCGAAATCTTCTGCAGTTTTAATGACAATTTGAAAATCATCTGCGATGTGTGTATAGTCAGAAGGTTTATCTTTTTTGGCTTTAATTACTTCTTGACGTTTGCTTTCAGCGTGTGCAAGAATGCGAGTGTCCTTATATTCTGGAATATTAAAATGCCACTCAACAACAGGCGGGACTCCGAGAGCCTTAAGTCTATCAGCGTTTTTCTTTAGCTTTTCTATATCTGCAGTAAGCTTGTTGCGTTGATGCTCATATAGTTCATTATCAGAATAATCTCGTTCTGGGCAGTAACACTGGTGGACAACACCTTTATATGTAAAACCTTCTATACCAGCATCACCCCCTTGGGTAGCAGGAATTGCGGTGTAGTTATCTTTTTGATAGCGAATACGATAACATCGAACGCACAAGTCTTCCCATGCATTGCCAGTCATATATCCTTCAATAAAGCTTTTGATGCTACTCACAGCATTTCCCCCCTAATATTTTTAACGAAATTGAATTTGTAAAGTCTGGTTCTTGAGATAAGGCACAAACATCCACACAAAATTCCTTCATTTCGTCCAAATAGCGTACCATAGCAAGTCTAAATAATGTGTACACCTTTATTACTATTACCTCTCTATGCATCAAAAATAGCGTGTCACCCATCTTTGGAGGATTTTGAATGCTCATTTCAAAAAAACTCCTTTCCTATTTGACTACCTCCATAACGACGAATCGTTGATTATCATCGTATACAAACGTAACCTATTCTTTAAAAATCTCCATTAATGTCTTCAATATTGCACTCTAGTCTTAGCCTTTTTCTTAGTCATTTGTTTATTCATGGTGCTCAACCTCACACCTTGATATATCTCGTTGTCCGGCCTGATCCGATTCGTTTTACCGAACCAGTCTTGACCATGGCACCGAGGACAGCCTCCACGGTTGTGGGGCTGACATCGGGGAGAATCTTGCAAATCTCTGCTTTGGAAAGTGGTGTCAAGCTATTCAGGACAGTCGCTTCCACACGGGCTTTTTTCGTGATCTTCTTGCCGTGTACCACTGCAAACCGCTTGTCCAGTTCCTTATAGCACATATAAAGGGTGGACAGGAAATTCTCGATAAAGGGGAAATAGGAGTTTTCATTCGTTTCCCGATCCTGCCGAGGACTGCCGCAGGGCTTCGTAATAATACGCCTTGCAGTTGTTGATCTGCTCCTCAAAGGACACATATTTTCCTGCGTCAAAGCCGTTTTTGTATAGCAGCAGCAGCGAGAGCAGGCGGGACATTCTGCCGTTGCCGTCCCGGAACGGATGGATGCAGAGAAAGTCCAGAATCACGCAGGGGATCAAAAGAAGCTGATTGATATTCGCATCGTTTCGGGCATCCAGATAGGCAAGCTCCAACTGCTCCATTGCTTTCGGTGTTTCGCTTGCAGGTGTTGGACGAAAACGGACACGGCGGTTTCCGTCCGCATCGATCTCCAAAATTACATTGTCGTCCGTCTTGTACTGCCCGCCGTACTCATAGCCCGCAAAGCTCATCATCATTTCGTGCAGACGCAGAATGTCACGCTGCCGGAAGTCGATGTGTTCATAGCCCAAGTGGATCTCATTCAGCGCATCTCTGTAACCGGCGATCTCCGCCTCGTTGTGGTTCAGCGGGGCGCTGTTCTGATTGACAATGGCGGCGATACGCTCATCGCTGGTTACAATGCCCTCAATGGCGTTGGAGCTTTTGATGGACTGCACCTTTGCGACAGCCTCCAACTCCGTAAAAATCTGCGTAGTATTCGTCCTGCGCACGCCTGCCATGGCTTTTCAGCGCCGCAATCATTTGGAGGTAAGGTTCACAAGGTTTGCAGGCAGCAAACCGTATTCAAAAAGGAATAATCGAATTTTCTCATACAGCACCAGCCTTTCATGCACATAATTATAGCATATTATGTGCAGAAACAAGCCATTATTCAAATTATCTGCATATTAACCTTTTAAATATATGCAGATAGAGCATCTGATTATAATAATTGATTGCAATTGATTGGGTATTGTTCTCATAACTATCTGCGTTAATCGCACATTTACAATTAAATCAGAGGTTAACGAGCACTACTTGAGTGTGTAGAACACGTGAAAGAACAGCAGTAAGCATATTGGATCAGCTTGTAAAGGCGTTATAATTGTGATATGCTTATATTACAAATTGATAGGTAAATCGCATTAGTAAGGGATTGTTATATAAATAAAAGCAGCTATATTGTTAGCCGCTTAAAAGATATGACATCAAAACAATAAGGTGGGATGAGTAAAATGAATAAAACTGCGAAAAGCAGGCTGTTATATGTTTTGCAATGCTTATGGCAGAGTAGTGATGCAGAACATTGTGTTACGACGGCGGAGATTCTTGCATACTTAAAAGATAATGGTATTGTTTGTGATAGAAAGACGATACCCGGAGATATTGAAAAACTTCGTGACATAGGTATTGATGTTGAAGAAGAACGCAGTCGTGAAATGCGATATTCTTTGAGCAGCCACTTGTTCACATTGCCTGAGCTGAAGTTATTGATTGATGCAGTGGAGTCATCCAAGTTCATTACTGTAAAGAAAAGCACTGAACTTGTTGAAAAGCTCTCACAAATGAGCAGTAGGTATCAGTCGATGGAGCTAAAACGGAATTTGTACATTTCGGAGCGTGTAAAGCCGATAAATGAACAAATCTACTATTTAGTTGATAATATAAACACTGCTATTAATCGTTGCAAAAAGATTACGTTTAAGTATTTCCATTATGATCAGTATCGCAAAGAAGTTCCTAAGAACGCCGGAGAGCGTTACATTTTTTCGCCCTACTATTTGGTTTGGAATGAAGATCATTATTATGTTGTGGGGTATAGTGACAAGCATAATAAAATTGTATCATTTCGGGTTGATCGGATGAAAGAGATAGACATTCTACCTGATGACGCGGTAGAAAGACCTGGGGACTTCAACTTGGCTGACTTCACTAGACAGGTATTCGATATGTATGATGGTCAAAAAGAAACGGTTACGCTGTTTTGTAATAACGATATGATGAATTATGTCATAGATAGGTTTGGAGATGAGGTGAAAACATCACCAGTGGATTGCGAACACTTTGAGGCCGTTGCAGAGGTGTCTGTAAGTCAAACGTTTTTTGCGTGGGTTTTTCAATTCAATGGAGATATAAAAATTATAGAACCTGAACCGGTTGTAGTAAAATATCGCGAAATGCTTAGGAACGCATTGGAAGGCAGAGCTGTAACCGTGGGACGATAGTCGTGGTTGTATAGGCTATGAAAATAGTACTTGAAAATGAGTTGGGCGTAAAAACGCCCAACTCATTTTTATAATAATAAAACCCTTGCGCACGAACATTTGTTCGGATATAATAGAGTCACAATGTTAGAAGTTGTCATGCACGTTGAGAAATATTTTAGCTTGTTATTAAATATAGCGAGGTGATTATACAATGGACGAGCTGTGGAAACCATACCCTATGTTTTGCCCGAACTGCGGTAAGATAAACTATGGGTACAAAAACACAGACGGAAAAATCAAATATGAGTGCAGCAAATGCATGATTAAGTTTGTCCGAGTGCAAAAGAGTAGGCGTCACGATACCATAGATATATATGCACCTGACGGATAGAAAAATTGAAAACTGAATACAGCATAACGACGGTAAGGTCAGGCTGAAACAGGGCCACCTTAAATCCTTATCAGGTCATATGCGTTGATTGTTTCGGTTGGTTAAACCAAGCTTGTGCAAACAGAGATGAGAGGCCACCGACAAAACAGATAGCCACAGGCTAAGTCTGTTTTGCCGGTGGCTTGTTTTATTTGGACAGGAAAACCGAATAGGAGCCTCCGGCTAAGAATTTAGAAGGGAAGCTCTGAAGTGCTATACAGCTGGCTTTGTTATATAGCTCAGTATCCGTGATTTGAAAAATTTTAATCATTTTTAAAATTTTTCAAATCAAAGGAGATCATTATGAGCTGGAATGACGGATATGAAAGAAAAAAGTTTGAACGAAAACAGGTTGGACAGGCAAAAAGGTTTAAAGATCTTGGAATGACCGATGAACAGATACAAGAAATATATACATTAGATTTGCGAGAGTATCGAAATAATCGTATTTTTTCAATTCATACCCAATCTATTGATTCATTGGAAAATGATGAAAGCAGAAACGGCCTATATAAGAAGTTTGTAACTTCGACGACTTGTTCTATGGATATGAGTGAGTGCAGTCGATTTGAGTGGATTGAAGAGATAGAAAACAGCATGCTGTATCTCGCAATTTCCAAACTTGCGGTACAGCAAAAAGAATTGTTGACGCTGCTATATATCGATGGATATAGCCAGGTAGAAATTGCAGAATTTTTTCACACCAGTAAGGATGCAATCAACAAAAGGTTTCTTCGTATAAACAAGCGGATTACTGCTTCTGTCGCAAAACAGGGAGGGCTTTATAAATGAATGATTTTAAGAATCGCTCTCCATATATCGAGCTTTGTTTATGCCGCCGATGCGCAAGTGTTTATTACGACGATCCAACATATTGGATTGAAAGGGCAGAGATCTTTCAGGACGAATTGCATATGTGTGATATTTGCCATCAGCGATATGGACTAGATTATTTCATTTGGAGAAAGTCAAGTGCGCGATTTAAAAAATCGCATCGTTGAGGAGGTGCCTGAAAACGGATATGATTAAAGCAGATAAAGAAAACAATATTTTCGGTGCACTGAAACTCATTGAGCAGCTTTATCTTGATGGTGAAATCTCCGGCTATGTGTTTAGAAACATCCTTCAAGAATACAAGGATAACGTTTGTATTGCCGATTTCACTTGTTACAAAAAAGAAAAGCAGAAAGGCAAGAATAAGTAATGTATGGACTGAACTCCGATTTTCAAAAACGAGATGTAGCTATATATGCGCGTGTATCTACTGAACACGAAGCACAGCTATCTGCTTTGGAAAATCAAATAGATTGGTATAAACCTATATTAGAAGCACGGCCTGATTGGACTTTAACAGCACAGTATATTGATGAGGGTATAACGGGAACATCTGCTGAAAAACGTCCGCGTTTTATGCAGATGATAGAGGATGCCCGGCAGCGGAAATTCGATATGATTATCACCCGTGAGGTATCCCGCTTTGCCCGAAACACGGTGGATACGCTTCAATATACACGCTTGCTGAAGGAGTACGGCATTGAGGTATTTTTCATCAACGATAACATCAAGACTTTTGACGGCGACGGCGAACTGCGTCTTACGATAATGGCGACGCTTGCACAGGATGAAAGCCGTAAAACATCCATCCGTGTAAAAGCCGGACAACAAACCTCTATGCAAAACGGTGTCTTTTACGGCAACGGGAATATCCTCGGATATGACCGCGTCGGTAAAGAGATGGTCATCAACCCCGAACAGGCAAAGACGGTGCGAATGATCTACGATATGTACCTGAGTGGAATGGGGGTAACAGCCATCCAATATGAACTTGAGAAAGCGGGACGGCTGACAGCAATGGGAAAGGAACGGTGGTTTTCATCGTACATTGCAAAAATGCTTCGCAATTCCTTTTACTGCGGTATTATAACCTACCACAAGGAATATACTCCTGATTTCCTGAAGCAGAAGAAAATAAAGAATTACGGTGATTTGGAGTATGTTCAGGTTCAAGGTACGCACGAACCGATCGTAACCGTCGAGGAGTATGAGCAGGTTCAGAAACTGATGGATGCCAAGTCGGTGGTCATGAAAAACCATAACAAAGGAAAACGCAGAGTAGGAAGAATGCAGCATACCACTGCTTTCGGACGCTTGATGATTTGTCAGTGCGGAAACAAGTTTAACTTGCGGTTTCATTCCCGTGATGGGCGGACAGACGGCGTTGATTACCAGTGCTACACATCGGTAAACCGTGGGAGCGTTGCCAAGCGTCTGAACAAAGGCATCTCCATTGAGCATTCGTGTGAATCGCCTTATATTCAGGGCTGGAAGCTGGAAATGATGGCGGAGCAGGTATTTGACCGCTACATCGAAAACGCAGACAAAGTGATAGATTTGTCCTATGCGATGCTCGAAAAGCACATTGCCGATCAGGAAGAACTGCCGGACAATACAGATGTTATCCAGCGCAAGCAAGGCGAAATCGAGAAGCTAATGAATAAGCGGACAAACCTGATTGAGATGAGAGCCGAGGGTGACATTGATAAGGAAATGTTTCGCTCAAAGAAGCAGGAGATCGAGGATCGTGTTGCCAAGCTCACGGAAGAAATCAAAGGCTTGCAGCCTGAGAAGGAGCCGACAAGCAACGAGGACTACTCCGTCAAACTCTTGGAACTGCGGGAGCGTTTGAAGGAGTACACCGGATTTGACTACTCGGTTATTCCCGAAAGCATTGTTGAGGCGTTTGTTGAGCGCATTTGGGTGTCGAAGGATGAGTTTCGTTGGTATCTGAGAACCGGAAGCAAGGAGAAAGGCGAATTTGACCCTGACAACCATATCAAAATCGGTTCCTTTACACTGACCATCGACGATGCGAAGAAGTATATCTACAGCTTTTCGACCCGCAGGAGAGTCTATAAGTGGGTGGATTTGAATGTGAGCGTGTGGATATGAAATAGTTGGTGCTATGTATTGCTTGCATCACGGGCAGCTATCAAAAGTAGGTAGGAGTTCTCTTTCCTTTGAATTACCGCTTGGTTTCAAGGAAGCAGAAGCCTATCGAAAGGCTAACGGACAGTATTTAAGGAAAAATCAATGGAGAGATACCACCGTAAGGGTGCTTATCGACCTTGATTGAAAACCGAACTATAATAAGCGTATCATTAGAAATAGTGGTACGCTTATTTTTTTATCTCTTTGCAAAGTTGTTCTTCCCTCTGCTCTTTTATATAATAAGATTAGCAAGGAGGTCGAGCGTATGAAAGACAAAACCACTCATCTATATGTAGACAGTCACGAAAGGACGCTGATATTACATAGCCTTGTGGAGCTGAAAAACGCTCTCATACGGCAAGGCTCTGCGATATGCAGCAGGAAGCTATTTATTTCCGAGGCTGCTATGACAGCGTGGGGTATCTGAAAAAGGCAGGCATTTTATAACTGAGAATGGCGGCATTGGCGAAAAGCTGATGCCGCTTTTACATAGCCCCAGAGGTAGAAATTTTTATAAATATATAGTATAATTATATGGAAAGGTGGCGGGATAGTGTATATTGACACGCATACAAAGGAAGCGATGGAGAAAACCGTTTGTTCACATCTCGGCGTTACGGTCAAAGATTTGAATGACCTATTTGTGTTTGCAGAAAGCGAAGTGCAAAAGGATAAATTTGTTGGTGGGGACAAATTGAATAATATATTCAATTCCTTTATAAAGACGCACTTACCAAGCAAGTCAATAGATGAAGTTCTGTTTTTTCATTTAAGTAGACGTTTGAATACTGAGAAAGAAAGCAGTTTGGGAAACAATCTATTTGATTTATTATCAACTCAAAATGCTATGACACTTTTTCTAAAAGAACACGATGTAACATTTGAGGTTTGTGACAAGCATTTGAATTTAATATATAAGGGAAAAGAAGTATCTCTCGAAGATACATATCAAGAGAATATCCCTTATTTAAGGCGGCGCTTAGGTCACAATGAAAATCGGATAGACTTTTGCTTCAATGGCTTTCTGCTTAAAGATTTATTGTATCGAAACAATTACGCAAGTGCGTTATATGATGTTCCAGAATTTATAGGTGTTTTAGCTGAATTTTTGAAGCGCAAGGACATTGGAACAGATTATTTCGATAACAGCAAATACTATTGCTTTGAATATTGCGTTCCTTTAGAAAAAATAATGTTTGATGATAATGAGAAGTTGAGCATTGAGGAAAAAGCGATTTACTTACTTAACCAAGTCTTGAATAGGCTATATGAATACTTTTCATCAGATATTAGGTATATGTTCGACCACGATAATCCAATAATCAGATTAGCAGATACTGACATGATGGACGAGAAGTATTTTATGTCAAAGGAAGAAATAACTTGGGATATGCTTAGATATTAAATAGTTACATAGCCGAGTGGTTTTCACCTAACGAAAATCACTCGGCATTTTCTATTTCTGGAGGTGATTTGATTGAATGAGAAGCAGCAGACCCTATGTGCAGCTTGACCCTGCGGTTATCGAACAGGCACGGCAAATGAACTTGCTCTCCTATCTCAGAGCTTATGAGCCGAACAATCTGCTGCGTGTCGGCGGCAGCGTTTACTGCACCAGAGAACACGACAGCTTAAAAATTTCTAACAGCAAATGGTTTTGGTGGTCGAGAGGTATCGGCGGTGTTTCTGCCCTTGACTATCTTATCAAGGTCAAGGATTACGGATTTGTCGAAGCCGTCGAAACTCTGGCAGGGGGTGCGGTTGAATGGACGCCGCCGCAAACGCCGAAAAAAGACGAGCCGAAAGTTCTGCTATTGCCGCCGAAGCACAGGGATTGCAACCGAGTAATGCAGTATCTTTTCGGGCGTGGCATAGATTATCAGCTCATACAAGAGTGCATTGTAGACGGCACGATTTACGAAAGTGCCGATTATCACAACGCCGTTTCTGTGGGCAAGGATAAAAGCGGAACACCAAAGTATGCCGCCTTGCGCAGCACACTCGGCAGCCCCTTTAAGCAGGACGCTTCGGGAAGTGACAGGCGATATTCGTTCCGACTGCTTGCAAAAGAGCCGATAAACACGGTGCATTTATTTGAAGCTGCCGTTGATTTACTGTCCTATCTACAGCTTTTCGACCCGCAGGAGAGTCTATAAGTGGGTGGATTTGAATGTGAGCGTGTGGATATGAAATAGTTGGCGCTATGTATCGCTTGCAGCACAGGCAGCTATCAAGAAGCACAACGCGTAAATCTAAATCAAAAGCTCCGTCCGGTTCTCCGGGCGGAGATTTTTTGTTTAATTCAGTAAATACAATACCCGCCCAAAAATTGGAAAAAAATTTTTTTGAAAAAAAGTGTAACCCTTTTTCATTTTCGCAGACTATATATGTAGGATAGTTGATAACAAAAAATCTCTTTTTTCGCATGTTTTATCTATACTTTTGCATCGGCGGCTACATAGAACGCAGTTTTGCATTATAATTTATCCCGAAAAGGCGGGCGTATGGCAAAATATATTGCCGCCTGTTTCGCATATTCGCGGCTTGAAAATGACAACCACCTCTCTACTCCTATGTAAGCGCAGCGGCAGAGGACATACCCTCTGCCCGCTGTGCGACATTACGGAGCGGGAGATAAATACATAAAAACAAAAGCAGGTTAGAGAAAATTTTTTATATGTGCAATTTTAAAGTAAAGGACGTGATTCCGATGGGCTAAGAAACTTTTGGCGGAACAAAAATCAATCGTGCGGTACATGAAAAAATAATTTGGAGAAAACGAAAATGAATCCGTTGAATATGAACCCGTTTGAGCAGGCATTTTGGCTGGTCTTTTTTTCGGGCACATGGGCACTCGGCTTTTTCGGAATGAGAGTCATCGGAGTATTAGGCAAAATAATCGAGTGGTTCGCCTAACAAAAACTGTGCAATCAAATTTCCGGGCGACCCGGAATATAACAACAAGCTTTAGCATTGGGCTCGGTGCGCGCTGCGAGGTGCGAAGCATCGCACCGACCGAAAGAGAGAAAATAAAATTTTGAGAAGATGCAAATGACAATCGGCGACGGTTCAGGGCTATAATATCTTCTCTGTTGCGAACCGATGATTCTTCTGACGCTTTTCGGAAGTATCGGACAGGAAATGATATATAAATAATGGACTTGCTGTAATTCAGATGCCGAAAGCTCCGTCCGGTTCTCCGGGCGGAGTTTTTATATACGGCAACTTGCGCGACCGTCTGCGCAAAGTGTCAATTTTTGCGATTGTTATTGATAAGAGAATTATTTGCTGTTATACTTATAATCAAGGACAGAGGTTGAAAAGAGTAAGGTGATAAATAAATGATACTTCCTTTCGATGATTTAAATGAAATGAGACAGTTACCTATAAGTCTTATAATAATTACAATTATCATAAACGGAATTTATAATCATTCGAAATATAAATTTATTGTAACTTTTTTATTTGAGAAGGGTTTGACTAACCGACAAAAGCGTGCGTGGCGAAAAGAGAAATATTTCAAAAGACAAACCATGCGCTACATAAGAACGACGATAAAGAGTCTTCCCGAGCAGGATTTTAGCCCCAATATCGAGAAGTATCATCTTGTAGATGTGGTTTTAATTGTTGTTTTTATAATAACTCTTGCGATAGTGAGTGTAACTTATTATCTTGTAAGAGAAATTAACTGGGTTATTATAGTAACTTACGCAATTCATGAAGCAACAGTTATTGCAACGACCTTCTTTTTCCTTTCGCATATAACATCGCGCGATAAAAAAAGGACGATTTGTTGGTTTCTTTTGGGGAGAGTATACATTTAAATAAAAACTAGAACAAACGACGCAGGGTTTTAAACATCTGAGGTGCTCTATGGCTAAAAATGGTAATCACAAAGTAATATATGTATATTTTTTATCCTTAAATTAGTATCAAAAATCGATCTTAGGATTACCTTTTCTTTATTGATAAAATCCAAGTCAAACAAGGCGCAGATATCG
>ENA-OQET01000933-OQET01000933.1-human-gut-metagenome-genome-assembly--contig:-NODE-933-length-14213-cov-2.582564_pt1 | contig 14213 bp, 11 predicted proteins | sample MGYA00242800_ERZ504645 | MGnify/ENA primary metagenome ERZ504645 (study PRJEB26092, sample SAMD00036308) | human gut metagenome | host: Homo sapiens | study: EMG produced TPA metagenomics assembly of... | reverse complement strand
CCGGGGTGGTTCCCGCAGACGGGCGCTTTCGTCAGGCCGAGGGCCGGGCATGCCCGGCCCCTACAGGGTTGCAATAGTCCCGGGAGGGATGACCTTTTTGCGGGCGTCTGCCATAGCGGGAAAGTTCGCGGTTCGCCACTGTAGGGGGCGGCGTCCCCGACGCCCCGCGGAGGGGTCAAGACCCCTCCCTACAAATCCCTTTTATAAGGGGGCGCACAAATAAAAAAAGCCCCATCGTCCGGAGCAGAGAACGATGGGGCGAAACGCAATAAGCAGACCGCAAAAGGCGCAGAGCAAAACGCCGAAACGGAGGCGCAGCCTGTTATTGGCAGGAGCCGCGCCGGAGAGGCAAAACAGCCGGCGGGCTCGAGGTTGGTTATGGTTAGTAGCTGCTAACCACGCATATACTTTACCATACTAAAGCTGTAATGTCAAGCGTTTTCCCAAAAATAATTCCCACTATTTTTGTAGAATTTAATCCTTGGGCGCATCGGGTAGTCGCGGACATGCAGCAGCTGCTCCGCTGCGGCGATCTCCTCGGCGGTGGGCACCCGCACACCGTCCAGCGGATAGGGAATCCCCAGATTCTGCCACTTGAACAGCCCCAGCGTGTGGTAGGGCAAAATCTCCACCCGGCGCACGGTGGGCAGCGTCTTGATAAACGCATCCAGCGCGCGCAGGCCGTCGGCGTCATCGGTCAGGCCGGGCACCAGCACATGGCGTATCCACAAATGCACGCCCCTGGCCGCCACATACTGCGCCATCGCCAGAATATTTTTGTTGCTGTGGCCGGTCAGCTTTTTGTGCTTTTCCTCGTCAATTTCTTTCAAATCCAGAATGACGAGGTCAGTGTTTTCCAGCAGGCGGTCAAAGCGGGCCATCCAGTCGGCGTTGTCGGGCGCAAAGGGCTGGGCGCTGGTGTCCAGCGCGGTCTGCACCTTTTTGGCGCGTGCCAGCCGGAACACCTCGCTGACAAAATCCATCTGCAGCAGCGGCTCGCCGCCGCTGATCGTCAGGCCGCCGTTGCTGCGCCAGTAGTTGCGGTAGCGGTAGGCGGCAGTAAAGGCCTCCTGCGGGGTCTTGGCGGTATCTTTGGTAAAGGCCCACGTCTCGGGGTTATGGCAGTATTGGCAGCGCATGGCACACCCCTGCAAAAAGATGATATACCGCACGCCGGGGCCATCGACAAGGCCGAAGGTCTCAACAGAATGGATGTAGCCTAAGGTTTCGGACATAAAGTGTGCCTCCGTTTATTGGGAAAATGAATTGGTAGGGGGCGGCGTCCTCGACGCCCCGCGGCTGCCGCACACGTCCCGGGAGGGATAAATCCCTCCCCTACGCATTCCTTTTGCGGGCGCTTGTAGGGCGGCCAGCCCTCTGGCCGCCGCGGAGGGGTCAAGACCCCTCCCTACAATGCAATTTGAAAAGGGGTGCTGTAAAACGTGAACGGGTAGCTTTCGCAAACCTGCGGGCCGGGCATGCCCGGCCCCTACCGGGTGGTATAACACAGTATACCACAAAAAAGCCCGCAGCCGCGGCTGCGGGCCTTATTCAGCTTAGAAAATCACAGGACCTTATGGCAGGTACGCGCAATAACATCCAGCTGCTGCTCCTTGGTCAGGTCGATGAACTTGACCGCGTAGCCGGAGACACGGATGGTGAAGTTGGCGTACTCCTCCTTCTCGGGGTGCTCCATGGCATCCAGCAGCTTTTTCCACGCCAAAGACGTTGACGTTCAGGTGGTGGGCACCCTGGTCAAAGTAGCCGTCCATAACCTGCACAAGGTTGGTCACGCGCTCGTCCTCGCTGTGGCCCAGCGCATCGGGGTTGATGGTCTGGGTGTTGGAGATGCCGTCCAGTGCCCAGTGGTAGGGCAGCTTGGCAACGGAGTTCAGGGACGCCAGCAGGCCGTGGGTCTCGGCGCCGTAGCTGGGGTTGCCGCCGGGGGCAAACGGGGTGTATGCCTTGCGGCCGTCCGGCATGGCACCGGTGGCCTTGCCGTAGACAACATTGGAGGTGATGGTCAGGATCGAGGTGGTGGCCTCGGAGTTGCGGTAGGTGTGGCGGCGCTTGATCTTCTCAAGGAAGCTGCGCAGCAGCTCAACGGCGATGTCGTCAGCGCGGTCATCATCGTTGCCGTACTTCGGGAACTCGCCCTCGATCTCGTAATCGGTGACAAGGCCCTGCTCATTGCGGATGCACTTGACCTTGGCGTACTTGATGGCGGACAGAGAATCGACCACATGGCTGAAGCCCGCAATGCCGGTCGCAAAGGTGCGGCGGACCTCGGTGTCAATCAGGGCCATCTCGGCAGCCTCGTAGTAGTACTTGTCGTGCATATACTGGATGAGGTTCAGGATGTTGACATACAGCCCGGCCAGCCAGTCCATCATGACATCGTACTTGGCCATGACCTCGTTGTAGTCGAGATACTCAGCGGTGATGGGCGCGTAAGCGGGGCCGACCTGCTCGCCGAGCTTTTCATCCACGCCGCCGTTGATGGCGTAGAGCAGGCACTTGGCAAGGTTGGCACGCGCACCGAAGAACTGCATCTCCTTGCCGGTCTGGGTGGCGGAAACGCAGCAGCAGATGGAGTAGTCATCGCCCCAGACAGGCTTCATGACATCATCGTTCTCATACTGGACACTGGAGGTGTCGATGGAGATCTTGGACGCATAATCCTTGAAGGTCTTGGGCAGGGCGCTGGAGTACAGCACCGTCATGTTCGGCTCGGGGGCGGGGCCCCATGTTCTCGAGGGTGTGCAGGAAGCGGAAGTCGTTCTTGGTGACCATGGAGCGGCCGTCCATGCCGATGCCGCCGACCTCAAGGGTCGCCCAGACGGGGTCGCCGCTGAACAGCTGGTTGTAGCTGGGGATGCGGGCGAACTTGACCATGCGGAACTTCATGACCATATGGTCGATCAGCTCCTGCGCCTCGCTCTCGGTCAGGGTGCCGTTGTCGAGGTCGCGCTGGATATAAATATCAAGGAAGGTGGACACGCGGCCGACCGACATGGCAGCGCCGTTCTGGGTCTTGATGGCGGCCAGATAGCCGAAGTAGAGCCACTGGACAGCCTCCTTGGCGTTGGCGGCAGGCTGGGAGATGTCGAAGCCGTAGGCGGCAGCCATCTCCTTCATGCCCTTGAGGGCCGTGATCTGCATGGCGATCTCCTCGCGCTGGCGGACGATCTCCTCGGTCATGGTGCCGTCACCGCAGTTGGCAAAGTCATTCTGCTTGGCCTTGATGAGGTAGTCGATGCCGTACAGTGCCACACGGCGGTAGTCGCCGACAATGCGGCCGCGGCCGTAGGTGTCGGGCAGACCGGTGACGATATGGCTGTGGCGGGCCTTCTTCATCTCGGGGGTGTAGGCATCAAACACGGCCTGATTGTGGGTGCGGGTGTACTTGGTGAAAATCTCGTGCAGCTTCTCGCTGGGCTGGTAGCCGTAGGTCGTGCAGGCCTGCTCCGCCATCTTGATGCCGCCGTAGGGCATGAAGGCGCGCTTGAGCGGCTTATCGGTCTGCAGGCCGACAACCTTCTCCAGATTCTTCAGCTCGGGGTCGATGTAGCCGGGGCCGTAGGCGGTCAGGCCGGAGACGACCTCGGTCTCCATATCCAGAACGCCGCCCTTGGCGCGCTCGGCCTTCTGCAGCTTCTGCAGCGCGCCCCACAGCTTGTTGGTAGCGTCAGTCGGACCGGCGAGGAAGCTCTCATCGCCGTCGTAAGGGGTGTAGTTCTTCTGGATGAAGTCACGGGTGTTGACTTCCTCTTTCCAAATGCGGCCTTCAAAGCCTTCCCACTGTTTGAAATCTGTCATTATGCACCTCTTTTAAGTTATGGACAGCCGGGTGCGTTTCACCCGACTCGGGGCAATACCGCATAATTCTAAGTGCCGATACGGCGAGCGAGGTGCGGCAGCTGCTAAGCCAAAAGCGCAGATAATACTGGATGTCTTATCGAGCATTTTGGCAACGCAGATGCCGTGCCGCAGCCGCCGGAGCGGTGCTTAAGCCGTTAGGCGGGAATTGTGCGGTGTTGCCTTAGGATATTATACCAGATTGGTAGGATTTTGTGTGTTGTTTTGGCAACATTTTTTTAAAAAGTTAGGAAAGATGCGTGGGGAGGTAGGGGCTGCCGCCGCTTTTTCGCCGTTCGGCGGATCGATGCCAAGCATCGGCCCCCGCATTTTCTCCCCTCGCTGACGCTCACTTTTTGATGTTAAACGCCCCAAATCCCGGGTACTGCGCGGCGGCGCCGAGGTCCTCCTCGATGCGGAGCAGCTGGTTATATTTGGCAACGCGCTCACTGCGGCTGGGGGCGCCGGTCTTGATCTGGCAGGTGTTCAGCGCCACGGCCAGATCGGCGATCGTGGTGTCCTCCGTCTCGCCGGAGCGGTGGGACGCAATGGCGGTATAGCCCGCCTTGTGCGCCATCTTGATCGCCTCAAGCGTCTCAGAAACAGAGCCGATCTGGTTCAGCTTGATGAGGATCGAGTTGCCGCAGCCCAAGCCAATGCCCTTGGCCAGACGCTCGGTGTTGGTGACGAACAGGTCATCGCCGACCAGCTGTACCTTGCCGCCCAGCTCCTTCGTCATCTGCTGCCAGCCCTCCCAGTCCTCCTCATCGAGGCCGTCCTCAATGGAGTAGATGGGGTACTTCTCGACCAGCTGCTTCCAGTGTGCGACCAGCTCCTCACTGGTGAACACCTTGCCGCACTTGGGCAGCTTGTACTCGCCCTTTTGCTGCCCTTCCACTCGCTGGAAGCTGCGTCCATGGCCAGCACAAAATCCCTGCCGGGCTGGTAGCCGGCCTTCTCGATGGCGGCAAGGATATACTCAATGGCCTCCTCATCGCTGGCAAGGTCGGGCGCAAAGCCGCCCTCATCACCGACAGAGGTCGCAAGCCCCTTGTCCTTCAGCAGCGCCTGCAGCGCGTGGAACACCTCGGTACACCAGCGCAGCCCCTCGCGGAAGCTGGGCGCACCGGCGGGCATGATCATGAACTCCTGCACGTCCACGGTGTTGGCGGCATGGGCGCCGCCGTTCAGGATGTTCATCATCGGCACCGGCAGCTTGTTGCCGGACACACCGCCCAAAAAGCGGTAGAGCGGCAGTTCAAGCGAGGCGGCCGCCGCGCGGGCCGCTGCGATGGACACCGCCAGTATGGCGTTTGCGCCGAGGTTGGACTTGTCCTTTGTGCCGTCCGCCTGCAGCATGGCGGCATCCACGGCGTAGGTGTCGGCGGCATCAAGGCCGACCAGCGCCGCGTTGATGACGGTGTTGATGTTCTCCACCGCCTTGCTGACGCCCTTGCCGCCGAAGCGGCTTTTATCGCCGTCGCGCAGCTCCAGCGCCTCAAACTCGCCGGTGGATGCGCCGCTGGGGGCCGCGCCCCGGCCCACGGTGCCGTCCGCCAGCCAGACCTCGGCCTCCACCGTAGGGTTGCCGCGGGAGTCGATGATCTCACGGCCAATGACCTTTCAATTTCGAGATAGCTCATGGTGCAAAATCCTTTCTATCATACTCTTTTCCAGTATGCCCGGAATGGGACATTGCGATACTATTTGGTTAGGTTTTTTCTAACCACTAATAAGATAGCATAGACTAACCGCCTTTGTCAAGGGGGGCAAGCCCAGCGGGCCATCACCGTAGGGGGGCGGCGTCCCCTACGCCCCGCAGGCCAGCAGTCCTTCCCGGGTCATGCGTAGGGCGGCCAGCCCTCTGGCCGCCGTGGCCGCTTGCGGCAGCAGTAAACCTTACGGCCTGCCCCCTCTTTGCAAATCCATTTGAAACTGCACAGTTTGCACCAAACCGCAGGGGGATTTTGCCGCCGATTTTACACTGCGCCCCCTTGCATGGGGCGGCAATCTCCTGTATAATTAATTTTGTCTGTACTATTGTTTTAACGACTAAGCGAGGTTTTCAAATGCTGTCAAAGTATCTGAGCGTTTTCTTCATTTCGATGGTTCCCATCATTGAGCTGCGCGGCGCAATCCCCGTTGGCGTGGGGCTGGGCCTGCCGCTGTGGCAGGTGTACATCATTGCCATCATCGGCAACATGATCCCGGTTCCGTTCATCTTTTTCTTTGCACGCAAGGTGCTGGAGTGGGGCGCGGATAAGCCGGTCATCGGCAAGTTTTTCACCTCTGCCTTGAGAAGGGCCACAAGGGCGGCGAAAAGCTGAAGGCCAAGGCCGGCCGCGGCCTGCCTTGGGCACTGCTGCTGTTTGTCGGTATTCCGCTGCCCGGCACGGGTGCATGGACCGGCACACTGGCTGCCAGCCTGCTTGATATGGACTTCAAGTCCAGCGTCCGCGCCTGCATGGGCGGCGTACTGCTGGCAGGCTGCATCATGGGCGCGCTGAGTGTGCTGGGCGTTTCCGCATTCGGCGCTGTCGCTGCCTGAGATGCCCAGACATTATCGGCCCGGTCTGGATGTGGTTCGTCTGGCGGCGCTGCTGCCGGTGCTGTGCTATCACTATTGCATCGAGGCCGCGCGCCTTGGCTTTGCGGTGCCCACGGCGCTGATCGGCCGGGGCATGGCCGACTGGGTGGAGCTGGGGCTGGCGTGGTTCTTCCTGCTTTCGGGCGCGGCGCTCTGCCTGCAATGGCAGGGGCGGTTTGCCCTGCGGCGCTATCTTGCGGGCCGTGCTGCCGCCACCTACCCGGCGTTCTGGCTGGGCTTTGCGGCACTGTTCCTCTACGGCGAGGTGCTGCACGGCAACAACGCCGACATCCCGCGCTGGCGGGTCATCTTCTCGCTGCTGGGGCTGGACGGCTACCTGACCCCCGTGACTGTCACCTTCTACAAAATTGGTGAGTGGTTTTTGGGCGTTATCCTGATTTTGTATCTCGTGTTCCCGCTGCTGTTGTGGTGTATGGAGACGCAGCTGCGCCGCAGGGGGCTGGCCGTCTGCATGGCAGCGCTGGCCGTTGTCTGGCCGCTCATCTGCCCCGCCCCGTGGGAGGCCGGGCACACCGTGCTGGGCCGCCTGCCGGCGTTTGCGCTGGGGGTGTGGTTCGGCAGCTTTTTTGCAAAAAGACGCTGCACCGCCGAAATGGCTGGCCGCCGGGCTGCTGACGCTGCCGCTGCTCCGGGTGACGGCCGTGCCGCGGCTTGCCGTACTGCTGGCGGTGGCGGCGGTGCTGTTCTGGGCGGTATACGCCGCCGGGCAGCGGATGCCTGCGCGGTTCTGTCCCGCCCTGCGGCGGCTGGCAGGCTGGTGCTACGGGGTGTATCTGGTTCATCATGTCTTGCTGACACTGGTGTTCCTGCGGTTCGTGGCGCGGTTCAATTTGCCGCTGGCCGGGATGTTCCCGGTGTATCTGGCGGCCAGCTTTGCGCTTGCCGCCGTGCTGACAGCGGTAAGCCGTCCGCTTGGCAAGGCCATAAAAATGCTGGCATAAAAATAAGGACGCATGACCTTTACGGTTGTGCGTCCTTTTTGTGTAATGGGTGGTGATGGGAAGGTGTGTGTGAGGAATGAATCCCTCCCCGTACGGATTGAACCATAAAAGGGATTTAGCGGTAAGCTGCGGGCCGGGCATGCCCGGCCCCTACAGGGCGGCCGGAAGGTTTACGGCAATGGAATGTAGGGGCGGCGTCCTCGACGCCCCGCGGAGGTGCGCGGCGAGGCGAACGACCCGGGAGGGATGAATCCCTCCCCCTACGGATGAACCGTTGACGGCAATTTAACGGAAGGTAGCGGAGGGGTCAAGACCCCTCCCTACGATGTAACATACAAGGGGGCACAAAGCGAAACCGGGAGCTGACGCAAGGCTGCGGGCCGGGCATGCCCGGCCCCTACAGGGCGATAAGAAGTTTATCCCTGCGGGGGGTTCGGGGGAACACCCGAATTTAAAGTGGAGGAAGGTTCGGCGGCGTTAAGAACGGACAGTAATACTGCGTCCGTTTAGCCGCCGAAGCTTCCGACTTCCGCTTTGGGGTTCCTAGGGGCGTGCAGCCCCTAGGTCGCGGGTCCGCTGCGTCGAAACAGCGGCAGTTTTCTTTGCAAGCTTTCTTTTGCTGTCAAAAGAAAGCGACCTCCCGGGAGGCTGCCGTTTAATCGGTCACTGCCGGGCCTGCAGCGCCGCCAGCAGCGGGGGGATCAGCTGCTTTTTGCGGCTGACAACGCCGGGCAGGCGCGCCATGCTGCCCTCCGGCTCGACATGGAACGCATCGCGGATGATCTCCTCGGCGTTGCGGCCGTAGCACATCAGGTCGGTGCTTTGGGTCTTCATGTCGGTGAACATGTAGAAGATCAGCGGCAGTCCCTCGCGGCGGCTCGCCTCGGGCAGATACGGCTCCACAAGCGCCTCGGCGGCGGCGCGGGACTTGTCGGTCATATAGGTGGACTGCCCGACACCGAACTTGACATCGCCGCGGCTGAATGCCTTGAAGTCTGAGCTGAATACATCCTCCGCCGTGCGGCCGGTCAGGTCGGCGCCGGCCTCAAACATCTGCTCGGCATATGTCGGGATGTCCTCGCCCGCGATATCGGCCAGCGCCTTGGCGGCGGCTTCGTCCTGCGGGGTGGAGGTCGGGGACCGGAACACCAGCGTATCGGACAGAATTGCCGACAAAAGCAGGCCCGCGATCTCGCGGCTGGGGGTCATGCCCTGTTCCTGATACATCTGATACAAAATCGTGGCCGTGCAGCCCACCGGCACATTGCGGAAATACACCGGGCCGGTCGTTTCCAGATTGCCGATGCGGTGGTGGTCGATGATCTCCAGAATCTCCGCCTCGTCCAGACCGTCCACGGCCTGGGTGCGCTCGTTGTGATCGACCAGAATCAGCTGCTTGCGGTGGAGGTTCAACAGGTTACGGCGGCTGACGACACCGCAGTATTTTCCGTTCTCGTCCAAAATCGGGAAATACCGGTGGCGGACACTTGCCATGACCTTCTGCGCGTCCTCGATCGGCGTATTTACGCTGAATTTCAGCAGCTCCTTCGTGCGCATAAAGTGGCGCACCGGCGCAGCGGTCGAGATGAGCCGCGCGGCGGCGTAGGTGTTGTAGGGGGTTGCCAACACCGCGCAGCCCTTCTCCTGCGCGCGGGCAATGATGGTGCGCGGCACCGCGGAGCCGCAGCAGACAATGATGGCCTGCGCGCCGCAGTCGATGGCGCACATCTGGGTCTCGTACCGGTTGGAGACAAGCACAATGTCTCCGGGCTTGACCAGCTCCTCCATGATTTCCGGGCTGGTGCCGATGCAGATATTGCCGCTGTCAATGTGGGCGTCGGCGCTGCCGACCACCAGCTCAGCCTCCAGCGTTTCCAGCAGGTTCGTGCAGCGGGTGTTGGCCGCGGCCAGCACGGCCGTGTCAAAGAGGTCCATGTTGGCATCGGCAATGTCCTTGATCGTGATCAGGCCCTGCAGCTCGTTCTCATCGTCCACAATGCAGAGCGTGTCGATCTCGACATCGCGCATCAGGTTCCATGCGGCGCGCACGCTCATCTCGCCGTCAATACCGGCCTGCTTGCGGATGTCGATGTCCTTGATCTGCGGGCTGACATCGGTGCAAAGGCGGGGTGCCTCGATGCCGAAATGCTGCAGGACAAACCGCGTTTCACGGTTTACATGCCCAGCGCGGCGGGCCTCATACAGACCGTTGAGGCTGCCGCGGTTTTTCAGCCATGCATACGCCAGCGCGGAGCAGATCGAGTCCGTATCCGGGTTCTGGTGGCCGATGATATTGATGTGGCGGGTCGTGTTTGCCATAGGTGTGTTCCTCTCTTATTGCCCCTCTTATCCCCAGACTGTTCGTAGGGGCGGGGCTCTGCTCCGCCCGCGGGCGCATATGGAATGCGCCCCTACAAGCGTATTCTTGGACAGCCTGCCTATAATATAGTGTAATTATAACACACATTTTGCTTTTTGCGATTCTTGACAAATAAGACATTATAGCGTATTATAAAATAGTATGTGGATATTGGGGCTTTGCCCCTGCAAATATCAGTCTATCGGCATTTTCATTTTTGAGAGGGAACGTATATGATTCAGGAAAATCTCCGCAATGTTGCGATCATTGCTCACGTTGACCACGGCAAGACCACGCTGGTCGACCAGATGCTGAAGCAGTCCGGCGCTTTCCGTGCCAACCAGCAGGTGGCCGAGCGCGTTATGGACTCCGGCGACATCGAGCGTGAGCGCGGCATCACCATTCTGGCCAAGAACTGCTCCTGCGAGTACGAGGGCGTCAAGATCAACATCGTCGATACTCCGGGCCACGCCGACTTCGGCGGCGAGGTCGAGCGCGTTCTGAAGATGGTCAACGGCGTTCTGCTGCTGGTCGATGCAGCCGAGGGCTGCATGCCCCAGACCCGCTTTGTTCTGCAGAAGGCCCTGCAGCAGAACCTGTCGCTCGTCATTGCCGTCAACAAGATCGACCGCCCCGATGCCCGCATCGCCGAGGTCATTGACGAGATCCTTGAGCTGCTGATGGATCTTGGCGCCACCGATGAGCAGCTGGACAGCCCGATGGTCTTCTGCTCCGGCCGCAACGGCACCGCCAGCTACGACTGGACCGATCCCAGCGCAGGCACCGACCTGAAGCCCCTGTTCGACACGATCCTGAAGTATGTCAAGGCCCCCGAGGGCGAGCCTGATGAGCCGCTGCAGATGCTGGTCTCCAGCGTTGACTACAACGACTTTGTCGGCCGCATGGGCGTCGGCCGCGTGCAGAACGGCGTCATCAAGGTCGGCAGCCCGATTCAGGTCTGCGACTGGCACAACCCCGATGTGCATATGAGCGGCCGCATCACCAAGCTGTTCGACTTCAAGGCCAACGGCCGTGAGCCGATCGAGAGCGCACAGGCGGGTGATATTGTTGCGTTTGCGGGTCTGCCCGATATTTCCATCGGCAACACGATCTGCGACCCCAGCAAGGTGCAGCCCCTGCCCTTTGTCAAGATCAACGACCCCACGGTCGAGATGACCTTCTCGGTCAACGATTCCCCGTTTGCCGGCAAGGAGGGCAAGTATGTCACCTCCCGCCAGATCCGTGACCGCCTGATGCGCGAGCTGCTGAAGGATGTCGCCCTGAAGGTCGAGGATTCCGCCACGAACGATTCCTTCCGCGTCATGGGCCGCGGCGAGATGCATCTGTCCATCCTGATCGAGACGATGCGCCGCGAAGGCTATGAGCTGCAGGTCAGCCCCCCGCATGTTCTGACCCACGAGGAGAACGGCAAGGTCATGGAGCCTATGGAGCGCGTTGTTATTGATGTGCCCGAGGTCTATCAGGGCAATGTCATGACCGCTCTGGGTGCCCGCAAGGCCATCCTGATGAACATGCAGATGATGAACAGCCGTTCCCGCATCGAGTTCCGTATGCCCAGCCGCGGCCTGTTCGGCTATCGCAGCCAGTTCCTGACCGACACCCACGGCGAGGGCATCATGAACACGATCTTCGACGGCTACGAGGAATGGTGCGGCGACATCCAGACCCGCTCCACCGGCTCTCTGATCAGCTTTGAGACCGGCGACGCCGTCACCTACGGCCTGTTCAACGCCCAGCAGCGCGGCACCCTGATCGTCAACGCCGGCGAGAAGGTCTACGCAGGCGAGGTCGTGGGCTACACCCCGACCGGCGAGGACATCACCGTCAATGTCTGCAAGACCAAGCACCTGACCAACACCCGCGCCTCCGGCAGTGATGACGCCCTGCGTCTGGTGCCCGTTTCCAAGTTCAGCCTCGAGGGCTGCCTTGAGTTCCTGGCCCCCGATGAGCTGCTTGAGGTCACCCCCGAGAACCTGCGCATCCGCAAGCGCATTCTGGACCACGACCTGCGCATGAAGGCCGCCAGCAAAAAGAATAAGTAATTTTATCCATACAGCAAGAGCCGCCCCGAGTGGAGCGGCTCTTGCTTTTTTGTTTGTAAGGGAGGGATGAATCCCTCCCGGGTACCTTTCCGCCGCCGCAAGCGGCCACGGCGGCCAGAGGACTGGCCGCCCTACATATGACTCAGGAAGGGCTGCTGACCTGCGGGGCGTCGAGGACGCCGCCCCCTACAATCGTCGCCGCCAACTCTCCGGCATTTGTAGGGGCCGGGCATGCCCGGCCCGCAGCCTGACGGCGTATCCCTTATGCGGTTCATCTGTAGGTAGGGAACGCCGCACCCCTACTCATCCTGCCACATCTGTACCGGGGTATAGTCGGTGCTGCCGGAGAGGTAGGCGTCAAGGTCGATCAGGCCGTAGGCATCTGCCGGGTAACCGTCCCGCTGGACATAACCATCCGTTACAAGCACCCGACCATCGCCGGTCAGGGCCAAGGCGGCTGCAAGCAAGGGCAGATACTTTTTCATGGAGCATTTCTCCTTTCCTGTTTGCAGCCAGTGTACCATGCAGTTGTGTCCCCGATGTTACACGGAGGAGGATCTGCAAAATATTTTTTATGCCTCAGGCTGCCAAGCTGTACGCGAAACAAATACACTTGACTTTACACGCAAATCATTGTATAGTTATTAAGTCACTTGCCCTGCGGCGGCGGTGGCACGGAAAGTAAAATGGTGTAATAACAGGGGAAAACATGGCAGTATTTACGGCATGGATCGAGCAGTTCAGCGATGTTCTGTGGAACTCGCTGCTGCTGTTTTTTGTTGGTCGGCACGGGCCTCTATTTTACCGTGCGGCTGCGCGGCGTGCAGGTGCGCCGCTTTGGCGAGGGGGTTCATCGGGTGTTCGGCGGCTTTACGCTGCGCGGCAAAAAGGCTGACGCCGATGGCATGAGCAGCTTTCAGGCGCTGACGACCGCCATTGCGGCGCAGGTTGGCACCGGCAACATCACGGGCTGCGCCACCGCACTGGTCAGCGGCGGCCCGGGCGCGCTGTTCTGGACCTGGGTGTCGGCGTTTTTCGGCATGGCCACCATCTATGCAGAGGCCGTGCTGGCGCAGCACTACCGTACCACGGTGAACGGCCATGTTACCGGCGGCCCGGCGTTTTATATCCGCGCCGCGTTCAAGGGCAAGGTTGGCAAGGTGCTGGCAACCGTCTTTTCGGTGCTTATTATTCTGGCGCTGGGCTTTATGGGCAACATGGTGCAGTCCAACTCGATCGGCGATGCGTTCCACAACGCATTCGGTGTAAACCGGCTGGTGGTTGGCGTCATCGTGGCAGCCATTGCGGCGTTCATCTTTCTGGGCGGCGTGCAGAGAATCGCCGCTGTAACAGAAAAAGTTGTGCCGGTCATGGCGGCATTTTACATTTTGGGCTGCATCGCCATTCTGGTTATCAACGCCAAGGCACTGCCCGGCGCGCTGGCGCAGGTGTTTGTGCTGGCGTTTGAGCCGCAGGCCATGGCGGGCGGCATCGCGGGTGTGACCGTGCAGCAGGCCATGCGCTTTGGCGTGGCGCGCGGGTTGTTCTCCAACGAGGCGGGCCTTGGCTCCACGCCGCATGCCCACGCGCTGGCCAAGGTCAAGCGTCCGCAGGATCAGGGTGCCGTGGCGATTCTGGGTGTGTTCATCGACACCTTTGTGGTTCTGACGCTGACCGGTCTGGTGCTGATCACCTCCGGGCTGGTACCGCAGGGCCTGACCGGCACGGCGCTGACGCAGGCCGCGTTCAGCCAGGCATTCGGCGGGTTTGGGCCGGTGTTCATCGCAGTGTGCATGTTCTTCTTCGCTTTTTCCACGATCATCGGCTGGTATTTCTTCGGCCAGTCGAATTTAAGGCGCTGTTTGGCGAGAAGCTGCTGCCTGTGTACAGCGTCATTGTGGTCGCGTTTATTCTGGTCGGCTCAACCTTGAAGGTCGATCTTGTCTGGGCGCTGGCCGATCTGTTCAACGGCCTGATGGCCGTGCCGAACCTGCTGGCCCTGCTGGCGCTGGCCGGCGTGGTTGTGGCGATTGACCGGAAGTAATTTTTACGAGACGGGATTTATTCCTTTCTAGAAGAAAAGGAATCGAAAAGAATTTAAAACGCAAAAATAACCTGCCTGCGAGAGGTCGCAGGCAGGTTATTTTTTGTGTTTTGAGGGGGCTGGGCGGTTATGCAAAAGGCCCTGTGGGCTTGCCGCCCTACGATGCAAAGGATACGGGGTGGTAATGGCGAGGCTGCGGGCCGGGCATGCCCGGCCCCTACAGACTGCCGTAAACGGGTCGCGGACGAGAGGGGCAAGGGAGGGCGGCAGCCCGGCCCCTTTTCGCGTGCGGAGGTTGCCCGGGAATGGGCGGCCACGCACAGCCCGTCGGAATCCCCCC
>ENA-OQET01000931-OQET01000931.1-human-gut-metagenome-genome-assembly--contig:-NODE-931-length-14221-cov-2.312686_pt1 | contig 14221 bp, 24 predicted proteins | sample MGYA00242800_ERZ504645 | MGnify/ENA primary metagenome ERZ504645 (study PRJEB26092, sample SAMD00036308) | human gut metagenome | host: Homo sapiens | study: EMG produced TPA metagenomics assembly of... | reverse complement strand
TTTGTTTGAGGTTATTTTTTACAAGGATAAGAAAGGCAAAGAGCCGGTAAGAGACTATTTTATCTCATTGTTTGAGAATGATAGTAAAGACAACAGAATAAAACGTGAGAAAATCGAAGACTGCATGAACGTTCTAAAGCAAAAACGGTGCAAGAGCAGGGCTTCCATATGTAAAACATCTTGAAGGGAAAATATGGGAATTAAGACCATTAAGTGATAGGATCTTATTTTTACATATGTTAATAATACAATAGTATTGTTATCCCACTTCCAAAAGAAAACACAAAAAACTCCCAAAAGGGAAATTAAAAAGGCTGAAAAGCTAATGAATGATTATATAGAAAGGAGTAAGGATAATGAGTAAAATGAAGATAAGTCCCAGGGGTTCATCCTGGGACGACTTTGAAAGACAAATGTATACACCAGAAGAGATTGAAGCAAGTAAAGTTCGGTCTGAAATCATTACAGAAATGATTAAAGCAAGAGAAGAGGGTGGGGTTACTCAAAAGCAACTTGAAATTATGAGCGGTATTAAACAGCCTGTTATTTCTCGAATGGAGAAGGGAACTACAGATCCTCAATTATCTACAGTATTAAAAGTGCTTAACTCTTTGGGAAAAACTTTAGAAGTTGTATCAATGAAACATGTAAAATAATAATAAATTAAATAACCTCAATTAATAAACGGAGATAGATTATGCCATTTGTAAAAGTTGATGTTGAAAAGCAAATTGAAGAAAAAAGGCAAAATGATCCTAAATTTAGAAAGGCGTGGGACAGAAGGCAAATTAAAGAAAATATGAGTCCAGAGGGTTCTTCTTTTGACGATTTCTTAAAGGAAATGTATCAAGATCCTAAGTTTAGAGATTCATGGTATGATTTGGCTGCTGACAAAGATATTGCAAGTGCAATTATTAATGAGCGAAATGAAAAAGATTTATCTTTAAAACAGTTCGCTAAGAAAGCAGGAATATCTAAAAAGAAACTGGTTAAATTTTGTGAAATGGGTAATAATCCGTCACTTAATCAACTAAAGAAAATTGCCAAGGGAATGGATAAAGTGCTTAAAGTTGAGTTTGTCTCAAAGGACGAATTTGACAAAAAAGTAATGGAAAGGTAATAAAAGTAACATAAGAGAGTCTATCATTAGATAGGCTCTTTTTTAATGCCAAAAATAATTCTCATTTTTCAGAAGGGAGATTGTGTTTATTATGTCAGCTCCAAAAACAACCACAAAATAAATTCATTCCAAGAAGGGAGATCAAAAATGAAGAAATTAATTTTAGCTGCAACATTCGCAGCATTAACAATTACCACACCAACCACAGTTTCCGCAAAGGCAAACGTCCGGTATAGTGCCGGAATTGTGACCGGTGCAAAATCTATCACAACTACAGACGGTAATATCTGGAAAACCAAACGGAAACTCCATCTTCACAAGGGAGCCAGTGTACAAGTTAAATTTGACACTAAAGGAACTCGCAGAAAAAAGGATGATACAATCCTTAAAGTAAAGAAGCAAGCGAAACCGGAGATTAGTATTCCGATTTCTGATGTTGCTCTGGTGTACACAGATTCCCTGGGCTACACCACATTACAGCTGAAGGATTACGGCTGTATAAATGATGATCCTAACAACATTAGCTACCAGGAAATTAAACAAATGGTCAACTCCTATTACGCCTCTGTAAGGGAAGCTACAGATTCCGTGACGGTAACAGAGCCAAACGGAAATAGTTGGAGTATTAGAAAGTGAGGTGCTTGTAATGTCAGAGTCAGTTAAAAACTATAAAAAAGAGGCAATTAGTATTGCAAGGGATTTTCATTACTCAACTAGTATCCTTGCACGTCTTAACAGCGCAACAACAGAGGGTGAGATTTGCCGACTGATGATAGAAGGCAGACACACAAAAAGATACTACTAAAAACGCATTATAATAAGGAAGCTTTTCATTCCATCTACGTCTTGTAGGTGGATTTTTTAATATAAAAAGTTTCTGATTTTGGAAGAGAAACACAAGGAGGTGCAAGGCAAAATGATTAGAACATGTGCATTAGTTGAGCGAAAATATGATAAAACTAAAGCTGTCGTAATTTTTGATCGCTGCGAGGATGGTTTTTCATTAAGCATAATGATGTTTGAGTTTGCAAGAGAAAACTATCCCTATAAGTACCCTTCGCCGTTTGGGGATATTAAAAATATCTCATGTGATACGGCAAGAAATGAAAAGGAAATGAAAGAGAAAGGATGGGTGAAAATTACAAATGAAACGCAAATATTATAACTGTGAGCTTCAGGAAGTAGATGCTCAGAAGTTCAAGGCAAAACTGAAAGAAGAAAATATTACATATGAATCCTCATCCGCAGGATTCGGATATACACATTTCGAAATTCTGTGTAATGACGCAGAAGCAGAAACTATTGATAAGTTTTTAATGGAACTGTAATGGAGGTGCAAGGTAAATGGTAGAGGTATTAGCAACAATCAATACTACTGAAAAATCAGTAGGAAGAGTATGCAACTATTTGACAAACAGAAGAGTGAAACACAGAGTAGTTTCATCTGGTGACAATATGCAGATCAAACTACTCACCACTCGAAGCGAAATATCAGCAATAAATAGATTCTTAGAAAAAGAGGTGAATTAAAATGGGAGCAGCAGAAGCTTTAAAACTACGATTACGATGTTATTGACACACCAACCGAAACACCGACAACAGATAAAATTGTTCGGTGCTTCACAGATAGCGAGCTTAATGACGAGCTTGCTAATCTGTTAAAAGATAGTCTTGCTGGTGTACGCAAGGCAAACCTGGAATCTCACGGTTTAGAAATCCGTAAAAGAAACCGCGAATTGGTTATCAGAGAGAAGAAGAAGCAGAAACTTCTCAGTATGATTGAGCTGTCTATGATGATTTTTGTATTATTACTGATTCCGGTTTTAGGAACCGTTATTGTAAGAGAAACTGTATATTTGTGGTTATATGTTGTAACAGGACCGGTCGCAGTTTGCTTGATAAACCAGTTAATAAGAATGTAGGAGGATACAGAAAATGGTTAAAAGATTTTACAAAGGGAAACAGTATTCTTTAATGCTTGCAAGACATGATGAAAACGGTGATCCGTATACTTGGACAGTAAATGTTACTTTCAAGGAACGTGTAAAGGGAGATCTTCTTTTTAAAGCATTCGAATTTTCATACTTGGTTCATCCAAACAATTCTGTATATTATACAAATGGCTATTCAAACAATCGTTGCCACTGTGCAAATATTGTACAGGGATGGCAGTTTTAAAGGGAGGTATAAAAATGTATAAACGTAAAACAGTTGATTGTTACGCAATTGAGAGTTTTTATGAAGGGTATGGCTGGAGCATTGAGTGTAACTGTGAAGACTTAAAAGATGCAAAGGTGCAATTAAAAACATATAGAGAAAACGTCAGCTATCCGGTTCGGATTAAGAAATGGCGTGAAAAAATCAAGGAGGCATAAGGCAAATGGTATATACAGTAATTACAAAACACCAGGTCTCAAATTGCTGTGATAATCCTGAAAAGATTGTTGCAGAGCAGGAAGAGAAACGCAAAGTATTTGGTCTAGTGGATGACGACCAGTATTTATGTCACTTTTTTGAATCTAAGTTTTCAAATGGAAGAACTGCTTATTATACTATTGATGATGCAATTCAGTGCCTAGCCATTAAAGAGGGATATGATATGGTTCAGTTCAGTAATGGAAATCTTGGATTCGTTGCTTATTATGGTAGTGAAGTTAATGGATTTGAAATTTTAGACAGGGAGGTATAAGGCAAAATGACAAATTTAGTAGAAATCGCAAAAGTTTGGGATGGAATTATTGAAACCTATAAAGAAACTATTCCACAAAACAATCCAAAAGTAACTGTAGCTGCGATTTACAAAAAATTTGGTAAGTCAAAGGCAAATGAAGCGTTTGCTACAGTGGCAGCAATCAAAAAGCATGATGGCAGAATTTCTTCAAGAAACAGAAAGAAACTGTCATCTATTCCGGTTAATCCAGATTGTACAGTATGGGATTGGATGGTTAATCCGATGCTTAGAACGGATTTGGACTATATCCATACTGCACATATAGATAATATGATTACAGAATTGGAGGTGGAATAATGGGCAAGCGAACCACAAAGTCGTGGGACAAGAGACAGGAGCGCAAACTCCGGTCTTATCTAAGGGTAAACGGATATTTATATGTATGCTCAAAGGGAGGTCACGATAAATACCGTTCACAGATTACCGGTAATAATATTGAGGTAAATAATCACATAAACAAATGGTCTGGCAACGGCTTATTAAAGAAGTTGCAGACGATCTCAAATCAAAAGGCTACAATTACGTTCCATATGAGCGTGTTCGGTAGTCTTTTTTTTATTGGAAAATTTTAAAAAACTGAATAGTGGATGCCATAAGGCAAATTTAAAATATATTGATAGATAAGGGAGAATAATATTATGACAACAGTAAATATGAAAGATTATGTAAATGGAAACACAAACGAAAATAAGGCAGTACAGGAAGTTATAGATAAGATTGGAAAGACAGGAAGTAAAGTTAGTGTAAATGTAATAAATACAGTTGTTCCGATTCTTGGAGATAAAGAAAGAACATTAGAACAAAGAGCTGAAGATATTGGAGAGCTTAAGGGAATTCTTGCGTCATCTATTGCATCAGGTTTATCAAAGGTTATACTTAAATTCCTGTAAGATTACTTGCAATGGACACAGCATATCAGATTCCAGAACGAACAGAAAGAAGTTTAGGAAAACTGTTAAAATGAATGGGACTATGATTCATGTGATCTATTACTTGGTGTACCACATTTGAAGATGGATACATAGCAGTTGTTGATGGAACTGGTAGAGTTCGTGCATCTAATATTATTGATAGTGACAAATACAAAAAACTTGATGTTACTGTACTTTTAAAAGCTCCAAGTGACCCAAAGGAAAGACAGAAATTTGAAGCTAAAAAATACGAATATCAGAATTCTGGAACAGAGCCATTAAAAGACTATCAGAAGCATGGTGCAAGATTAATTAGAGAAGATCGCCCTACTATGCTTCTTGAAGAATTAAAGCACCAGTATGATTTTGATTGGGTTTTAAAGAAAGGTCAAAGAGAAGGTGGAATTCTTGGTTCATATCCATACACAAGAGAACTGTGTGAGAAATATGGAAGAAGTTGTATGGAATATATTCTTGATATTTGTAAGAAGTCAGGCTTTAATCGTCTTTCAAATGGATATTCAAGATGTGTATTTAAAGCGTTAAGGGATATGTGGAGATATTATGCAAGTGATAGAAATAAGACTGAACAGTTTCTATCAGAATACTTACACGGAAAGACACCTGCACTCATTAAGGCAAGATCAAAGGTCGCATACGAGTATCTTGACGCTGATGCAGCATTTAGTTTTTACATAGAAGATGCAATTGTTGAAAATCTGCATTTACAGCAGACTAGAAAACTTTCAGATGATGAACAGAAACTTGAAGTTATTCGTAAATTTGCATAAGGGAAATTAAATATTCTCTTGACAATACATAATATATAATGTAGTTTTGATATTAAAAGAAGTAAAACAAATTAAAAAAGGAGGTAGTAGGAATGGTAATAGATATGGCAGAACTTACAGGGTTATTGCCTAATTCTGTAATGAAAAATATTATTGATTTTGCAGATATTGAATTAAAAGATGGTCGTATATCAACAAGAATAACAGTAGGACATATTCTCACTGATGAAGAGAAGTCAAAAATGAAGAGTGAAAGAATTATTGGAATTGATTGTACCACACATCACAAATATGCGCCAGAGATTAAATATTCATATTTTTATGTAGTATAAAATTCCAGGGGTATAAAGAGTCATCATAACAGATGGCTCTTTTTTAATACAAGAATTTCAAATATTTAGAAGTAATGAGGGTAGCAAGTGAAATTAAAACTTGCTGCCCTCAAATCATTTAAAAATAAAATCAAAGGAGAAAAATATTATGGCATCAACAATAGGAGCAACATCAAAAGTCTATAAAAATGTTCGGTCTTACTTCGAAAGGGAACTTAAAAATTACGAGGTAATCTTAGTTAGACAAAAAATAACTGAAGATTACTTATATAGAGTAATAGCACAAAACAAGATTACCGGTAAATATGCAGTGTGGACATGCTGGAATGAAAGCACGCAGTCGTTGAACTTTGGTCATTACGATCTTACAAAAGAAACTGCGATTGATATTTTATTTTGTAAAGGAGAGTGGGATTTTTGATCAACAATATGAGAATGCAAGAGATTGCAGAGGTACTTGCAAGTAGAATTGCAGAGCATGATCAAGATTTTGCGAGAGAAGTTCTTATTGATGAGCTTGATATGGAAGATGAAGAATTAGATTATTTCGGAATTTCTAAGGTAGATTTAGGAATCGAAGAAGATGATGAGGATCTGTAAAGAGCAGATAAAATGAAACTTTTAAGGGAGGAAAACAAAATGAACAAAAAAATTATCAGCGCACTTCTTTGTGGAGCAATGGTACTTGGCTGTGCAGCACCTGTAATGGCAGCTGACAAAGCTGGGGACGGACAGAAAATCGCACTGGTTGGAAAATCAGCAGGTAACGCATTCTTCGAAATCGCTGCAAAAGCATTTAAAGAAACAGCAGAAGCTGAAGGTGCAACTGTAGATGTTGTTTACCCGGAAGCTGCAACAGCAGATGCTCAGATCAAAGTTCTTGACAACCTGATCTCCCAGCAGCCAGATGCAATCTGCATCTCCGCAAACGACGTTAACGCTCTTCAGGCTAAACTGGAAGAAGCTATGGACGCTGGAATCAAAGTATCTTCTTTCGACTCCGCTCCGAATAAAGACAGCCGTCAGGTATTCGTAAACCAGGCTGGTACACAGGCAGTTGGACAGGCTCTTATGGATGCTGTTCTTGACATCTCCGGTGGAGAAGGACAGTTCGCTATCCTTTCTGCAACATCTCAGTCTGCAAACCAGAACGCTTGGATCGACGCTATGAAATCCATCATGGAAGGCGATGAGAAATACAGCAAACTGGAACTTGTAGAAGTAGCTTATGGTGATGACGAACCTCAGAAATCTACAGACCAGACAGCAGCTCTTCTTCAGAACTACCCAGATCTGAAAGTTATCTGTGCACCTACAACAGTTGGTATCGCTGCAGCTGCTAAATACCTTCAGGACAACGAATCTGCTTGCAAACTGACAGGTCTTGGACTTCCTTCTGAAATGCAGGAGTATACAGGTGATGACGATGCACATTCCTGCCCATACTTCTATCTGTGGGATATGGAAGGTCTTGGAAAACTTTCCGCATATGCAACAATGGCACTTGTAAAAGGTGACATCACTGGTGCAGAAGATGAAACATTCACAGCTGGCGATATGGGTGAATTCACAATCACAAAAGCTGATGATGACGGAACAGAAATCGTTCTTGGTGAGCCACTTCAGTTCACACCAGACAACGTAGCTGACTACGCTAAACTGTACTAATCAGCACGCTTGGAGAAGCTAAAGTTTTTCTGAATATGATAAATCCTTAAAAACAGGGCGGAGCCGAAAGGCTTCGCTCTGTTTTTGTGTACTTTTTTGTCATATTGCTTTATACTGTCTGAGCATGGTAGAATAAAAGAAATAAGTTACCGGAGCAAAATTATAGCAGTGAAGAAAGCGGGAGTAACAGATGCAGCAGGCTTTATTGGATCATTTAAGAGTTGTAACAGAAGAAGAACAGAGAATCCTGGATGGGGTTGCAGAGGTAGATAAGGATCTTTATACATCTGGGAAGGATTTCACGGTGGACAGTGCGAAAATGCTCAGTGAGGGCAAACTGATCGCTGTACGTACCCATACACGATTTGTGCATTTTCCATCGCACAGGCATAATTATATTGAGGTGCTTTATGTCTGCCAGGGACAGCTTACAAATATTATAGGTGGCAAAGAAGTCGTGATCCATGCAGGCGAACTGTTGTTTTTGAACCAGTATACGAGACATGAGATCCTGCCAGCGGGGGAAGAAGATATTGCAATCAACTTTATGATTCTTCCGGAATTTTTTGATGTGGCCTATACGATGGCAGGGAGTAATAATGTCCTTGCGGATTTTCTGGTCAATGTACTCAGACAGGATGAAGAGCGGGGAGAGTACCTGCATTTTAAGGTCGCAGAGGTGCTGCAGATCCAGAATCTCCTGGAGAATATGATATACTCTCTTGTGACCGGTAAAGGCGATCAGAATCGGATCAACCAGACAACGATGGGACTGATTTTCCTCTATCTTCTGGAATCTGTACAGTATGCGGAGATGCGCCTGCCGAATCAGTATGAAAACATGATCACTATGACAACGCTGGATTATATCGAACAGCAGTACAAAACGGCGACACTTACAGAACTCTGCGAAAAATTGCATTTGCCGATGCATATGCTGAGTAAGATGATCCGGAAAAATACGGGATTTAATTTCAAAGAACTGCTTCAGCGCAAACGTCTGAACAAAGCTGTGGAACTGATGTGCGAGACAGATCTTCCGATCAGTGACATCATTGCAGCGGTTGGTTATGAGAATGGCAGTTATTTTCACCGGGTATTTAAAGAACGCTACCATACGACACCGAGAGCGTTCCGTGTGGCAAATGGAAAAGAAGAACGGGTGAGATTATAAAAAAGGGGCATTGCAGATGTAATAATAACATACATTTGTAATGTCCCTTTAGATTTTATTTTATCATTTGTGTCAGACAAGAACTGTCCACAGATTATGTAGAACATGAATGCAGAGAAGATGCTGTTCTGAACAGTTACCGGAGAAGTCCTCTTTTGTGTCCTGTTCTTTTGTACATATTCTAAAATCTGTGGTCAGTATATCACATGGTCAGGTTTTTGAAAAGCTCGATATCTGACGCTTTTACTTTGAGATTTGTCTCAATCACTTTTCCTTCAGCTGTTGTGATTTTGATCTCAATCAGTGTATCTTCTTTGACAGCTGTGCTGGCTGCCTGAAGAAACTTCGGGAATTTCGGATGATTCTGGGTAAAGGTTGCCCAGGAATTTTTTAACTGCATTAAATTTCCAAGATTCATGTGTTGTGCCTCCTAATTCTGAAAATGAATCTGCTCACCCTGAATGACCGGATAACAGATTAAAGTAGTTCCATCCAGATTTTCTCTGTGCATATCAACAGCACTGATCTGGTGGTTTTCGTAAGTTGTATAATAGTAAATTCCTTTTGTTGCGTTACAGCAGGATGTATAGAGTGTGATTTCATATTTTCCCTCAGTAACCTCGCAACAGCCCCTCTGCTGGTCAACGGAGCCAAGAATATGGAAAAACTGGCTGATGCTTTCAGCTTCGGAATCTCCGGAGATGGAATTCATCTTTGTGAAAGCAACACGTGCAAAACGGGAAGCAGAAGACAGGTCACCCGGAAGTCCGAGGGCACCCATTCCGCGGCTGTAGGCAGTAAGAGTCAGATCATCTGCAAAGTATTTACGGCTGTTTTGAAGAAATGTGCATATAATTATTCAACTGGAACATCTGCTGTGGAAAAGGTGGGTTATTTGTGAGTACACCGACCGGATTATCGTAGATATGCAGACCGTCTGCGATGGATTCTACTGTAATAGATGCAGTTTCATCAGAGATGATCCAGTGAAGCTGCGCCAGAGGAAACTGTTCGCTGAATGGAGTATTGACCAGATTCATGTGGGAAAGAAGTGTGCGAACTTCCGCGACAGAAGCACACTGGCTTAAGATCCACGGGATGAATTCGAATTGGGCAACATTGGTTACATCCGGTTTTACATTGGCATAAGCAGCATTTCCAACGAAATTCAGTCCTGCCATGCCAACACCTTTTTCATTGATGGCATCATAATATAATGGATAACCTCCGGCTACATGAGCCATGCCGATGATCGCATAGTGCGTTTGTTTTGTACCGGCATGCCGGAAAGAAAACGGATAATTCCTTGGAGTGATCGTAATCTGATCGCCGTAAGAAAATTCGTAGTCCAGTGTTCTTCCAAAATAAAAATCTTTTGTTTTATAAGTTGCAGCTGTACACATAAGCATTCCTCCTTAGAAATCGAAGTCTGCGTAATCTTCCGGCAGGAAGCGGTGGTAAATGATATGGCAGCCTTCGTCTTTGAAACAATAGTAATAAGTGTCTTCTGGTTTATCAGCAAAACGGATCAGACGGTCAAATTCGTCGTTGTTTATTTCTTCTGTGATAATGTTCTGTGAATAAGTATGGAACAGATCCAGAATTTCATTCATCGTGCAGTCGTGTTTTGCTACTAATTCCACAAGACTTTTGATGAATTCGTTTGGTGCGGTGTTATCATGCACATAGACGGTTCCTTCTTTTGGGATGTGAAAACAGAAACGATCTCCTTTGTGAGAGATTTCGATCTGTCCAAGCTTTTCTGTGATGGATGTCGGTAAGGCATTCAGGCGGGCCTGCATCTCGTCTGCATTGTCTGTGGCAGAGAAAAAATGATTCAGGGAAGGAAGCGGATAGTACAGACGGATATCTTCTTTAAAGAAACCGAGTTTCGCCTGTTCTTCCTTGATGATGTCGATCAGATTTCGTTCAAGTTTATCATAGCCCATGTCGGGAAACCTCCTTTATATAAGATGGATTAGTTTGCAATATGCATTCGGCCAGAATCGAAATGGTCGTAAGCAGTAAGTTAAATAACTGCAACATATTGTAGCAGATTCATACATAAAATACCAGAGTCGTTCGGAAAAAATAGAATGGACAGATTCGACAAAATGTTACAAAAAAAGCTCGTTGACAGTACCAGGGCAGTGGGATATCATAGAACAAAAGAGGTAACTGTTTACAGAGACTCAAAATTTGACATATAGGGGAAATCATCATGTTAGTTTTAGTATATCACAAATGCAGCACCTGCCAGAAAGCCCTAAAATGGCTTGATGAACACAAGAATTTTTTTCGAGGAGCGCCCGATCATAGAGGAAAATCCTACATATGAAGAATTGAAAGAATGGTATGAAAAAAGTGGAATGCCACTTAAGAAATTTTTTTAACACCAGTGGCATGCTCTACAAGCAGATGAACCTCAAGGATAAACTTCCGGAGATGTCAGAGGATGAACAGCTGAAATTACTGGCAACAGATGGCATGCTTGTCAAACGTCCCGCTTGTAGTAGGTGAAGATTTCGTCCTTACAGGATTTCGCGAGAAAGAGTGGGAAGAGAAGATTACTGGGGCTAGACGACAAATTTTATTACTGTGAAATTTTTGCTTACGAAAGTTTTGTTGATTTATCTCTATTTATCTATTGTATTTTAGGGTATATTCGTGTAAAATAGAATACAATTTAGTCTAGTAACGCATGAATGCGTGAATTCTGGCGAAGCTGTAAATGCATCGGCCGGAAATCCTTTGTAGAATAGAAATAGAGATGGAGGAAGAGAGCAAATGGCAGATCATGAGATGTTGAATCTTGAAGAGATGGGCAATTTGAAAGACAGCATGGAATTGCTTGGGGAAGAACTGATGAATGGTCACCGGATCAACCCGAATCTGTATGTAGAATATGATGTAAAAAGAGGCCTGCGTGACTCCGCAGGTAAAGGTGTCCTGACAGGGCTTACCGAGATTTCAGATGTAACAGGTTACGATCTTATTAATGGACGTAAGATCCCGGCACATGGAAGACTGTATTATCAGGGATATAATGTAAATGATATCATAGATGGTCTTAAGGGACGTAAATTTGGTTTTGAAGAAACCATCTATCTGCTTCTGTTCGGAAGACTTCCGTCAGATAAAGATATGGAAATATTCAAAAATATCATGGAAAACTTTGAAACTCTGTCCGGACGTTTTGTGCGTGACGTTGTTATGAAAGCTTCCAACGGTGATATCATGAATGCAATGCAGAGATGTATTCTCACTCTGTACACCTATGATTCCAAACCAGAAGATATTTCTGCGGAAAATGTTCTTCGCCAGAGCATTGAAATGATCGCAAAACTGCCTTTGATTGCAGTATATTCCTATCATTCCTACAGACATTTCCGTCGTGATGAGACTTTGTTTATCCGTAATCCACAGAAAGGGCTTTCCCTTGCAGAAAACATCCTTCTGATGCTTCGACCGGATGGCAAATACACAGAACTGGAGGCGAAAGTACTTGATATTGCCCTGATTCTTCATGCAGAGCATGGTGGTGGTAACAACTCTACTTTTACGACACACGTAGTTACTTCTTCCGGAACAGATACTTATTCTTCTATTGCAGCATCTATCGGTTCGCTCAAAGGACCTCGTCATGGTGGTGCAAACCTTAAGGTACAGAACATGTTTGAGGATATCGAGGCGAATGTCAAAGACTGGACAGATGAGAAAGAGGTAGAAGCATATCTCCGCAAGATTCTGAATAAAGAAGCATTCGATCATACCGGTCTGATCTATGGTATGGGACATGCTGTTTATACACTTTCTGATCCGCGTGAAGTAATCCTGAAACGTTTTGCCAGAGACCTTGCACAGGAGAAGGGAATGATGAAAGAATTTGCCCTTTACGAACTGGTAGAACGTCTGGCAGGAAGAATGGTCATGGAACAGCGGAGACTTTTCAAAAATGTCTGCGCAAACGTAGACTTTTACAGTGGTTTCGTATATACTATGCTTGGAATCCCCAAAGAGCTGTTTACACCAATTTTCGCAATTGCACGTATTCCGGGATGGAGCGCACATCGTCTTGAGGAAATCCTCAATGCGAGCAAGATTATCCGTCCGGCATATAAATATGTGGGACATCATGCAAACTTCGTTCCGTTTGAAGAAAGAGAGCCGGAGGAAGGCTGCGAAGAAGTATTGCGGGATCTCGAAAAGGAATCCCCAGAACAGCCGGAAGAACAGGCAGAAACTATAGAAAAAGAGGCACCGCAGGATTCGACAGAGTGCCCTGAGGAGAAGAAATAAATGAAACAGGTTATTTTAACTGGTGACCGTCCTACCGGAAGACTTCATGTAGGACATTATGTAGGATCACTGAAAGAACGTGTCAAACTTCAGAATTCCGGTGATTATGATGAAGTTTATATTATGATCGCAGATGCACAGGCACTGACAGACAATGCAGAGCATCCGGAGAAAGTACGTCAGAACATCATTCAGGTTGCACTGGATTATCTGGCATGCGGGATCGATCCGGCAAAATCTACAATCTTTATTCAGTCTATGGTACCGGAACTGACAGAACTGACTTTTTATTATATGAACCTTGTTACGGTTGCACGTGTGCAGCGTAACCCTACCGTTAAAGCTGAAATTCAGATGCGTAACTTTGAGGCAAGCATTCCGGTTGGTTTCTTCTGTTATCCAATCAGCCAGGCAGCAGATATCACAGCTTTTCGTGCAACTCATGTGCCGGTTGGCGAGGATCAGCTTCCAATGCTTGAACAGTGTAAGGAGATCGTACACAAATTTAATACAGTATATGGCGAAACTCTTACCGATCCAAAGATTGTCCTGCCATCCAATAAGGCATGCTTACGTCTGCCTGGTATTGACGGCAAAGCCAAAATGAGTAAATCTCTTGGCAACTGCATTTATCTTTCTGATGAGGAAGCGGATGTTAAGAAGAAGATCATGTCCATGTTTACGGATCCGAATCATCTTCGTGTCCAAGATCCTGGTCGTGTAGAAGGTAACCCGGTATTTATTTACCTGGAAGCATTCTGCAAACCGGAATATTTCCCGGAATTCCTTCCGGAATACCAGAACCTTGAAGAACTTGAAGATCACTACCGCAGAGGCGGACTTGGTGATGTCAAAGTTAAAAAATTCCTGAACAAGGTAATGCAGGCAGAACTTGGACCGATCCGTGCAAGAAGAAAAGAATGGGAACAGCGTATCCCAGATGTTATGGATATTCTCAAAGAAGGCAGCAGAGTAGCAGAAGCCAAGGCCGCTGAGACTTTGAATGCTGTTAAGGCATCCATGAGAATCAACTATTTTGACAGCGACCAGTCTGATATGTATCAGAAATAAAAGCATTAAATTATAGCAACATGTTTTGGAAAATCTGTAAAGCAAAGTGTTTTTTTGTGCAGTTTTAAATTTCTGTAAAGAAAAAAATTGAGAAGTTGTTTTTTGTGGGTTTCTTTTTTGGAAA
>ENA-OQET01000930-OQET01000930.1-human-gut-metagenome-genome-assembly--contig:-NODE-930-length-14222-cov-4.251508_pt1 | contig 14222 bp, 18 predicted proteins | sample MGYA00242800_ERZ504645 | MGnify/ENA primary metagenome ERZ504645 (study PRJEB26092, sample SAMD00036308) | human gut metagenome | host: Homo sapiens | study: EMG produced TPA metagenomics assembly of... | reverse complement strand
CTACAGCACAGAGCCGCTTCTGATCATGGTAGCTGCAATCGCAGCAATTTATCGCGTTCCGTGTAGGCATTACCTGGGATGAGATGATGGATGAGATCTGCACCAAGATCGCAAAGGGCATGCCTGCCATCCTGATTCTTGTATGTGTTGGCGCTATGGTGGTACCTGGATGGCATCCGGTACCATTCCGATGATGATTTATTACGGCGTCCAGATCGTAAACCCGAAATTCATGCTGGTTACCGCGTTCCTGATCGAGGCAGTGGTTTCGGTTGTTACCGGTACCTCCTGGGGTTCCGTTGCAACCATGGGTGTTGCCCTGATGGGAATCGCAAGCGCCCTTGGCGTATCCCTTCCGGCTACTGCAGGCGCCTGCATCGCAGGTTCCTACTTTGGTGACAAGATGTCTCCGCTGTCCGATACCACAAACCTGGCTCCGATCGCGGCAGGCAGCACACTGTATGAGCATATCGGACATATGTTCTACACCACTGTCCCAGCAACCATCGTTTCCCTGGTGGTATATGCCATTGTTGGTATGAACGCAGATGTAAGCGCAGATATTACTTCTGACACCGTTACTACTTTATTAAGCCAGCTTTCTTCCATGTACAGCTGGAACCTGCTGATCATCATTCCGGTAGTGATCGTGCTGGGCGGCTCCCTGCTTCAGAAGCCAACCATTCCGGTTATGCTTCTTTCTACTTTTGTAGCAGGCTTGGAGAGTGTCTTCATTCAGCACGTAGCGTTAGGAGATGTGTTAAAGGCAACCGTAAACGGTTTTGATGTATCCATGATCCACCGTGCAGGATTTGACACCGAGACCTGTTCCGAGGCCGTAACCAAGCTGTTAAACCGCGGCGGTATGAACGGCATTATGAGCACCACACTTCTGGTATTCTGCGCATTCTGCTTCGCAGGTATCATGAGCCGGGCTGGCTGTCTGGATGTGGTACTCCAGAAGATCTTAAGCGTGGCAAAGAGTACCGGTGCGCTGATCACCGCAACCGTTGCAGCCTGCATTACCATGGCACTGACCACCGGTAACTCTTACCTTGCCATTCTGATTCCGGGCGAGATGTTCCGTGACGCTTACAAAGAGCGCGGGCTTGCGGCAAAGAACCTGTCCAGAACCCTTGAGGATGCCGGTACCGTAGTTGTACCGCTGATCCCGTGGTCCGCAGCAGGTGCTTACATGGCTTCCACCCTTGGCGTAGAGACTTTGGATTACCTTCCATGGGCAATCCTGTGCTACACCGGCTGGATTTTTGCAATCATCTGGGGCTTTACCGGATTTGGTATTGCCAAGCTCGATGATGAGAAGAAAAAGGAGAACTAAATACGATGTCCAGAGTGCTTTTGATTAAAAACGCGAATCTGTATGATCCGGATCCAAAAGGAATCCGTGATATCCTGATCGTAGATGAAAAAAGTATTTTCTGTGGCAGAACACATCGATCCACCGGAACTTTCTGCTCCGGTGGAAGTTGTTTCTGCAGATGGAAAAAATGGTAATTCCTGGTTATGTGGACCAGCATGTTCATGTGATTGGCGGGGGCGGCGCAAAGCTTCTGGTTACACGGCTTTCTTCCCTGCATGAGGAAGTGCGTGATGCTGTAAAGGCAGGGGTTCCGGTGGAAAAAGCCATCCGCATCTGCGGGGAGAACCCGGCCAGAGCCAACGGATTATTCCCGAAAAAAGGGCTGCATCCGTCCGGGCAGCGACGCGGATCTTGTGATCCTGGATGAGGAATTTCTGGTAGATACGGTATTTGTCCGTGGACAGAAAATGGTGGAGTATGGAAAAGCACTGGTAAAAGGCACCTTTGAGACAGACTGACAGAAGCTTTGAAATAGAAAAGCGGAAAAGAAAGAGACAGGAGAATTGACATTATGATCAAGTTACTGAAAAACGCGAATGTGTACGCACCGGAGAAACTGGGAAAGAAAGATATCCTTATTGAGGGGGAAAAAAATCCTTCTGATGCAGGATACTATTGAGGGATATGAGGGACTTCCGGGAGTGGAAACCTATGATCTGGAGGGAAAGACCGTTGTTCCGGCTTACATTGACATGCACGTGCATATCACAGGCGGCGGCGGAGAGCAGGGGCCGGCATCCCGTGTACCGGAATCCCAGCTCAGTGAATTCTTCAAAAATGGTATTACCACGGTAGTCGGACTTCTGGGAACCGATGGCGTAACCCGCAGTGTGGAAAATCTGGTCGCAAAAGCTCGCGCCCTGACCGAAGAGGGCATGACCGTGTACACTCTGACCAGTTCCTATGGTTACCCGCCGACCACCCTGACCGGAAGTGTAGAGCGCGATATCATCCTGGTTCCACCGATGATCGGTGTGAAGGTAGCGGTATCGGACCACAGAAGCTCCAACCCAGGCGGAGAAGAGCTGATCGCGCTGGCTACTGCAGCGCGCAGAGCCGGCTTACTCAGCAATACCCCTGGCCTGGTAACCATGCACATGGGTGACGGAGAGGGAAGACTGGATCCGATTTTCTATGTGCTGGATCATTCCGACGTTCCAGCCAAGAACCTGCTGCCGACCCACATCTTACGCAATCCTGGACTGATTGATGCCGGCGCGGATCTGGTGCGCCGTGGCGGCTACATTGACTGCACCGCCGGCGCCGATGATGTGGAGGTCGAATCCGATGCTCTGAAGCTCTATGAGCTGTTGCACCGCGAAGATGTGAGCCTGGATCATGTAACCATGTCCAGTGACGCGTTCGGAAGCCAGCCGCGCTTCAACGAAGAGGGCGAGTGCATTGGCCTGACCTACGCGTCCCCGAAGTATCTGCACCGTACCATCCAGATCCTGGTAAGAGAGGGCATGCCGCTGGAGGATGCCTTACAGCTTCTGACCAGCACTCCGGCCGTACTCCTTGGCAAAGAAGGAATCAAGGGCTGTGTAGCGGAAGGCGCAGACGCAGACCTTCTGGTACTGGATGAGAATCTCAACATCAACAGCCTGTTTGCCCGCGGCAAGGTCGCTGTGTGGGAGCAGGAAGTGAAGATGAAGGGCAGATTCGAGCAGTAAGGAAAAACATACAGGAGAAGGACTGTGATTGACTTATTGGTGGTGCTTCTGCTTATGGTGGTACCGGTACAGTTCCTGGTGTTATCATTGGTGCACTTCTGATGGGTGTTCTGAATCTTGGCATGAGTATCATGGGTATTGACCAGAATATCCAGAAGGTTGTTAAAGGTATGGTTCTTCTGGCAGCGGTTATCTTCGATGTTGTCAGCAAGAGAAAATCTTTTATCGTAAAATAATAATAGTCAGCGAATCAGGACAGCAGGTTTTCGGAGTGATCCGGAACCTGCTGTTTTTGGGTGTATATACTGTTGTTTTATGTGAGGTTATTTTGTCGGTTTTCGTGGTTTTATGGGGGATGTGCTTGTTTTTAGGAGAACGTTATATTATAATAAGGGCAAGTGACAGAAAATACGAAATTATGTTGTCGGGAGGCTGTAATGGGAAATACAGTAACGATCTGTTTTGCAAATAATAAGGGCGGCAGCGGAAAGTCCACCAGCTGTTCCAATGTGGGAGCGGCACTGGCCGGCATGGGTAAGAAGGTACTGATGGTAGACGGTGATATGCAGCTGAATCTTTCCCTTTCTTTTTTTTCGGAGGAAGAAGTGCTTGAGATGGCAGCAGGGGAAAAGAATCTCTACTATGCTATCGGTCATCAGTCGGATCTCAGCGATTTTATCGTGCATACGAAGTATGAGAATCTGGATCTGGTTCCGTCGTCTACGCTGATGAGCTCCGTGGAATATGAGCTTTTTACAAAATGGCAGAGAGAGTTTATCCTGCGGAAATGTCTGCAGAAGGTTAAAGATTCCGGAGTGTACGATTACATTCTCATTGATGCACCGCCTACTCTTGGCGGCTGGGTGATGAATATTTTATGTGCATCCGATTATGTTCTTGTTCCGGTAGAGGCAAGTCCGTGGGGTATGTTTGGTCTTGCAAATATGTTTGATTTCCTCAATGAAGTCAGGGAGATCGCTCCGGATTTAAAGGTTTTGGGAATCGTAGTAACCAAGGCAGATGCCAGAAAGAATTATTTCAAACAGACTATGGAAACACTGAAAGAAATGGAAGGAATCTATCTTTTCGAATCTTTTATCCGTGTAGACAGCTCCATCGAATGGTCCCAGGACAGCAGTGAACCAGTTGTGGAGTTCAAAAAAAGCAGCCGCAGCGCAAAAGAGTACATAGCATTGGCAGAGGAGGTAATGAATCGTGTCAGTAGGTAAAGCAAGCATCGCAAGAGCAGTAAATGCAGAAAAAGCATCCAAAACAGAAACAAAAACAGAGGTAAAAGAGGCTGAGGTTAAAGCAGCAGAGAAGCCGTCAGAGGTAAAAGCTGAAACAGCTGAAAAAGCGGCAGAAAAAACTACAGCAAAGAAAACAGCAGCCAAAGCTCCTGCAAAGAAGACCACAGCAAAGAAAGCAGCCGCAACAAAAACAACAGCAAAGAAAACCACTACCAGAAAAACAACAGCACGTAAAACCGCAGCAAAGAAAACAGCTGCAGCAGAAACAACAGGAACTGTAGCCCAGAACGTGATCAGCGGAGGAAACGCCGACGAACTCCAGGCCAAATTCCTCACCCCAAAGAAAGATGAGCCGGACAACAACCAGCCAGTAGGAATTAAAGACGAGCTTCCGGTTTATCTGCTGTAATCTTTGATTGAATTTTTTGAAAAGATAGTAATTGACAAATAAAAAGACTGCTATATATCTATATCACTATTGATAAGGTATACAGCAGCCTTTTATTTTGCCCTATAAAAATCTCAGTGGGACAGCGAAGCGCCTCCCTCGTATCTTTCTACATATTGTAATATGCAGCATACAATCCATTCTTCTCAAGCAGTTCAGCATGAGTGCCTCTTTCGGCGATACCCTCCTCCGTGATCACAATGATCTCATCCGCATCACGGATCGTAGAAAGCCGGTGCGCGATCGTAATGGTAGTACGATTTTTTGAAAGCTCCTCCAGACTCTTCTGGATCCAACGTTCGCTTTCGTTATCCAGAGCGCTGGTGGCCTCATCCAGGATCAGAATCGGAGGATTCTTAAGGAATACACGTGCAATGGAGATCCGCTGCTTCTGTCCGCCGGAAAGGCGTGTGCCACGTTCTCCGACATAAGTGTCGTATTTATCCGGAAGCTCCATGATAAAGTCATGGATACTCGCACATTTGGCGGCTTTGATGATCTCTTCATCGGAAGCTCCGGGCTTTCCGTAGGCAATATTATCCTTGATGGTTCCATCAAAAAGATAGACATCCTGCTGTACCATACCGATCTGGCTTCGAAGGCTCTTAAGAGTCAGCCCGCGGATATCCTTTCCGTCTACAGTAATGGAACCGCCGGTCACATCATAAAATCTGGGCAGGAGAGAGCAGATCGTGGTTTTTCCGCTTCCGGAAGGTCCTACCAGGGCAATGGATTTTCCTGCCGGGATATCAATAGAGATATCGGAGAGCACAGGAGTTTCATCATCGCTGTAATGAAAAGAAACATGGTCGTAACGCACATGTCCTTTTACGTCCGTAAGCTCCGCAGCGTTGTCTGCATTCCTGATCTCGGATTCTGTTTCCATCACATCTAGGAAACGGCGGAAACCGGAAAGACCCTTCTGCATCATTTCCACAAGTTCCACCAGGATCTGGATGGGGCTGATAAAGATTCCGATATACAGGGCATACATGGCAAGATCTGCAGTCTGCATTTCACCCTGAGCGATCAGATAGCCGCCGTAAACAAGAGTTACCAGGTACATCATACCCTGGAAGAAAAGATTGGAACTCATGAAGCTTCCCATGCAGTGATAATTATCTCTTTGGAAACAAGGAACGCTTCATTGCTTTTCTTAAATTTGGCACGTTCGATGTCCTCGTTTGCGAAGGACTGCACCACGCGGATTCCAGAAAGCGTATCCTGAAGACTGGCATTTACATCTCCGATCTTACGACGGTTTTCCATGAAGGTTTCCTGCATTTTTGCATTCTGGCGGAAGGAAAACACAAACATCACGATCACCAGGAGGATCAGCGGCAGTGCAAGCTTCTTGTTGATAAAGAACAGGAAGATAAAAGCACCGACGATCTTTACCAGAGAGATAAAAAGATTCTCAGGACCATGATGTGCAAACTCGGAAATGTCAAAAAGGTCACTGACCAGCTTGCTCATCATCTGACCGGAATTATTCCTGCTGTAATAGGAAAAAGACAGCTCCTGGTAATGGTCAAAAAGCTCCCGGCGCATATCACGTTCCATCTTTGCACCCATCATATGTCCCTGACAGGTTACATAATATTTGCAGAGACTCTGCACAATGTACATAACAAAAAGAGAAGCTGCAATCACAGGGAGGGCATGAAGAATAATATCCTTATCCTGTGTAAAGAGAGTTTTTGTCATAGTACGAAGAATCTGGGGATAAGCAAGATCTACCAGACTGATAACGGCTGCACAGATCAGGTCAATAAAAAAGACCGCTTTGTACGGGCCGTAGTAGTGGATGAATTTCTTGATGGTATTCATCGGAAAAGTACCTCCGTTTTTATGAAATGTATAGTGTTGTCTGGGCAAAAAACATTGCTGCTGGACATTCTATGTTCATCTTATCATAAGTAAGAATAAAGTCAAGATAAGTGAATTTCCAGTCTATTTCGTTTCTGCATACTTTCTGCGAATAGAAGCTATATGGCTGCTGTTCACAGGTAATATTCCGCGAGGGATTGCTGGCAACGGAGCGGATCGTGATATGAGGAGATATCTTTTTGGGAAAAAATCAAATTACTCCTTGACACAGAAGAACAAAACCCGTATAGTGTATTTCAGATTTGGTGTGTAACTGATAAGCAGGCATTAACCAGTCATAAATGTTATTATTTGACGTTTATGGGGGTTGGTGTCATTTTTTTGTTGCCCACTTAAAAAGACTCCCGCTCCAAAACGTCGAAAGAAAAGGAGAGAAAACATGAAAGACAAGATTTTCGGAGTTTTGCAGCGAGTGGGACGTTCCTTTATGCTTCCCATAGCAATCCTTCCTGTGGCAGGCCTGCTTCTTGGATTCGGCAGTTCCTTCACAAATGAAACAACCATTGCAACCTACGGACTTCAGAAGATTCTGGGAGACGGAACAATTTTACATGCACTCCTGATCATTATGAACAAAGTCGGAAGCGCGGTATTTGATAACCTACCGCTGATCTTTGCAGTAGGTGTGGCCATCGGTATGGCAAAAAAAGAGAAAGAGGTAGCAGCTCTTTCTGCACTGATCGCTTACTTCGTTATGAATGTAGCCATCAATGGTATGCTGGTAGTAAATGGTAAGATCACAGCAGACGGACAGATCGCAAAAAGCGTTCTGGAAGGTACTGTAACCTCTGTCTGCGGCATCCAGTCCTTACAGATGGGTGTGTTTGGCGGTATCATCGTCGGCCTTGGTGTTGCAGCTTTGCACAACCGTTTTCATAAGATCGTGCTTCCAAACGCACTTTCCTTCTTCGGCGGTTCCAGATTTGTGCCCATCATTTCCACCATTGTATATATGTTTGTGGGAATCCTGATGTATTTTGTATGGCCGGCAGTCCAGAACGGTATTTATGCTCTGGGTGGTCTTGTAACAGGCAGCGGCTATATAGGAACTCTGATCTTCGGTATTATCAAACGTGCGCTGATCCCCTTCGGACTTCATCACGTATTTTATATGCCATTCTGGCAGACAGCCGTTGGCGGGACTATGGAGGTTGCAGGCCAGATGGTACAGGGCGGACAGAACATCTTTTTCGCTCAGCTTGCAGATTCCGCAAATGTAGCGCATTTCAGCGCAGATGCAACAAGATATTTTTCCGGAGAGTTCATTTTCATGATCTTCGGTCTTCCGGGAGCAGCTCTTGCCATGTACCGCTGTGCAAAGCCTGAGAAGAAAAAAGCAGCAGGCGGACTTCTTCTTTCCGCAGCCCTTGCATGTATGCTTACAGGAATCACAGAGCCACTGGAGTTCTCTTTCCTGTTTGTAGCTCCTGCATTGTTTGCGGTACAGGTTGTTCTTGCAGGTGCGGCTTATATGATCGCACATATGCTGAATATTGCAGTAGGACTTACCTTTTCCGGCGGTTTCCTTGATCTGTTCCTGTTCGGGATCCTTCAGGGAAATGCAAAGACAAGCTGGCTCAGGATTATCCCGGTAGGTATCATTTACTTTATTCTCTATTATGTGATCTTCACCTTCCTGATCAAAAAGTTCAACTTCAAGACTCCGGGACGTGAGGATGACGACACAGAAACAAAGCTTTACACAAAAGCAGATGTAAACGCGAGAAAAGAAGCCGGAAAAGCCGGTGAAGCAGCAGGAAGTACATCTGCAGACCCGGTAAGTGAAGTCATCACAGCCGGCCTTGGAGGAAAGAAAAACATCAGCGATGTGGACTGCTGTGCAACAAGACTCCGTATCACCGTCCATGATGCAGCAAGAGTCAACGACGACATTCTGAAAACAACAGGCTCCAGAGGAATCGTGAAAAAGGCCAGGGCGTGCAGATCATCTACGGTCCCCAGGTAACTGTGATCAAATCCAAGCTGGAGGATTATCTGGAGACAGCGCCGAATGAATATTTTGAAGGTGCAAATGAGAAAGAAACAGACAATGCGGAAAATCAGGCTCAGTCTGATACAGAGTGTACAGCAGAAAGTACAGGTGAGGCTGCTCAGAACACAGCTCCGACATCCGAAGCCAACACGCAGCCGGAGAAAAAGATTCTCAGAACAGCGATTGTCTACAGCCCGGTAACCGGTATCGCTGCAGACCTTTCCACAGCGCCGGATGAAGGCTTTGCGGAAGGAATGATGGGAGAGGGTGCTGTAGTCACACCGAAGGACCCGGTGATCTGTGCTCCGGAAGACGGCGAGGTAGAGTTTATTTTTGACACAAAGCATGCCATCGGATTCCAGACAGATACAGATCTTCCTATACTCCTCCATATCGGCATTGACACTGTAAAGCTGGAAGGAAAAGGCTTCGAGATCCTGGTAGAGCAGGGACAGCATGTAAAAAAAGGCGAGCCGTTGATGAAGATTGACATCCCGTATCTTACAGAAAACGCTCCGTCCTTATGTTCTCCGATTCTTTGCACAGAGATCGAGGATAATCAGAGAGTACGCCTTCTTGCCAATGGAGAGATCAAGGCAGGAGAGCCGCTGTTCGCAGTAGAGACTGTGGAAGAATAGGGAATTTTTCAGCAATAATATAGAGGATTGGTTTTGTGAAAAGCGCGCCTAATGCCCGGGCGCGCTTTTCCTGTGGCAAAGAAAATAACTGTCTGTCAGAAGGACTTTACACAAAAGAAAGATTCTGTTACGATAAAGAAAATCAACAGCTGCAGACAAAAATGTCGACTGAAAATCCGGGGCAGACAGTGGTGGAATGTGGAAAAGCGGCAGGATATATAAAAATGGTGGGGAAAAAGATGTACAGAGTGAGCAAGGTATTGAACAATAACGGCATCATTGCCATAAATATGGAAGAAAACCAGGAATATGTACTTCTGGGAAAAGGTGTGGGATTTGGAAAGAAGGTCAGCCAGCGTTTTGAGGCTCCGGCAGACTGTACCATTTACAGGCTGGCTCAGGAGACAGAACGTGGCTCAGCAAAAGAACTGGCAAAGAGCGTAGCACCGGAATTTCTGGAGATTGCAGATGAAATATTGAGAGAAGCTGAGAAGACCTTTGGGGATACCATAGACAGAAGGATCCTGTTTCCCCTTGCTGATCATATTTCCTTTGCAGTGGGACGTATCCGGAATCATGAGCAGATCAGCAATCCCCTGACGGATGATATCAAGGTGCTTTTTTACAGTGAATTCAAGGTGGCGGAGGTATTGAAGAAGATCTTGAAGGAGCGGATGGATATTGAGATCGACGAGCATGAGGTGGGATATGTGGCACTTCATATTCACTCAGCACTTGGAGATGAAAAGGTGTCTGTTGCCATGCAGACAGCAAGAACGGTACGGGAATGTATCGCCATGATTGAGATGGCCACAGGAAGAAAGATCGATGTGATCTCCCTGTCCTACAACCGTATGATGAACCATATCAAATATATGGTAGCCCGTGTCTCCACAGGGGAGACACTGAAGCTGGATATGAATGAATATATAGAAGAAAAATATCCGGAATCCTACAGGATCGCAGAGGATGTCTGCGAGAGCCTGGGCAAAAGCCTTGGGAAAAAGCTGGACCCTATCGAGATCGGTTATCTTGCCATGCATATTGAGCGGACAGTAGAGCAATAAATATAAATGGCTGATCCGCCTCAGGGATTTACACAATAAATTCAATGGCTTTTTTGACAGCAGTACTCATGGTAGTACTGCTGTTTGTGACTAGGCAGACTTCCCTCTGGGGGAGTGGCTCTTTAAGCTGAAGGGCAAAAATCTTCCCGTCATTGATCACTTCCCGGGCAAGGGGTTCCGGGTAAAAGCCGATTCCCAGATTATGGACGATCATGGGAAGGACCTGGTCTGTAGTTGCTGCCTCTATGTCAGGATGAAAAGAAACACGGTTTTCCATAAAGTAATTCATATACATTTCTCTGGTGCTGGTCCCTTCCGCAAGACCTACAAAGGGCAGATCCTGAAGCTCATGGATGCTGATAGGGGCAGTAGCCAGATCCTTATATTTGCTTCCGCATGCAAGGATCTCCCGGTAACGCAGGAGACTTTTTTTCTGTAAAGGCTTGCGGATGGAGATCGGAGTGGTGACAATAGCGAAATCCACCGCATAATTTTTCAGTGCCTGTACAGCCTGTGGAGTAGAATGGTTAAAGAGGCGCAGGCGAACATGGGGATATTGCTCGCGGAACAGCTCCAGCTTTTCCAGAAGGATCAGACGCAGGGCATTTTCGCTGGCGCCGATGGAAACCAGGCCATGCTCCAGCTCTCCGTTCTGGCGGATCTCCTCTTCGCCGATGGACAGCTGCTCAAAAGCCAGGGCAACGTGTTCATAAAGCTGGCGGCCTTCCGGTGTAAGTGCGATTCCCTTGTTGGAGCGGAGAAAGAGCGTACATTTCAGCTCCTGCTCCAGGTTGTTCATACAGCGGGTGATATTTGGCTGATTGTTGTGAAGAGCTCTTGCTGCCTTGGTAAAGCTCTTATACTGGGCTACATAATAAAAGATCCGGTAGTAGTCGTAAGTGATCATATATTGTCTCCATCCTGTGATATGATTTTAATATGTTTACGATATTAATAATACTTTTTACATTTGCTTCTGAGCAAACTATAATACACCCGAGGAAAAAAAATCAATGACAGGAGTGATTTAGAGTGGTTTCAGGAGGCAGAAAGCTGCAGAGCGCAGACCGGCAGATGTCAGAAGCTTTTATCACAAGTGTATTTCTGGCAATGTCCGGCGGATTTCAGGATGCCTACACATACTTTACAAGAGATGAGGTGTTTTCCAACGCCCAGACAGGCAACGTGGTTCTGATGAGCCAAAATTTTATGACAGGACAGTGGGGAGAGGGCTTAAGGTACCTGTTCCCTGTTTTAGCCTTTGCCATTGGTGTTGTAGCGGCGGAGAGGATCCAGAGTACCTTTAAATATGCAAAAAAACTTCACTGGAGGCAGATGATCCTGCTGATCGAGATCCTGATCCTTTTTGTTGTGGGATTTATGCCGGGAGAATTGGATATGCTGGCAACCGTACTGGTATCCTTTTCCTGCGCTATGCAGGTACAGACCTTCCGGAAGGTGGGCGGTTATTCCTATGCAAGCACCATGTGCATCGGAAATTTACGAAGCGGCACGGCGGCGTTGTCCGTGTATTGTCGTGAAAAACGTCCGGAACAGCTGAAGCAGGCTCTTTATTATTTCGGGATAATTTTCTTTTTTGCCATTGGAGCCGGTGGCGGAGGAAATCTGTCCATGAGGCTGGGGATCCCGGCAATCTGGGTATCGGATGTTTTGCTTCTGATCAGCTTTATTCTGATGTTTTCCAGTAAACATAGAGATTAGAAAGGGTGAGGAATTGTGGAAAACAGCACATTATTCCCAAGAGAGGAAAAGGCGGAGCTTTTATTTGAAAAGATCCTGAAGGATCCGGAGGCGTGCAGACGGCTGACGGAGACCTTCTATGAATCCATGGATGCGGATACAGACATAGAATGCGGATATCTTCCTCCGGAAAAATTTCGCCTATGCATTGCTGGACGCATATAAAAACCGTGATCTGACAGCTCTCCTTATGGCGATCTGCCAGAACAGTATGTTTGATCTTCTGCGAAATTCTTTTCTGGCACCGTTCAGGTTCAATGCAGATGGACAGGAGAATCCGGTGTTTCTCACAGATGAAAAAGGAAATTTTCTGCGGGAAAAGGGAATTCATGTAAGTGATAGGGATTACGACCGGTTCCGCAGGATATACAGGGAGAAGCAGGGCGTAAAGATGTATCTGGCGTATGGCTACCGGAAGCGCCATGCCTATGATGAAGCTACCATGGAAGTAGAAGAGTACAAAATGGGCGAACATATCGGTGTGCTGCTGGTGTATGAGCTTCCGGACAGCGTAAAGGAAAAAGAAACGGAGGCACAGGCCTATGCGGCTGTATGGGATATCATGATGGCAATTCAGAAGAAGCTTCCAAGAGCTTTTGTGTATTATGGGCAGGATTCTGTGGAGGATGGTGGAAAACGTTATGACGGACTGGGCGTTTTTCTCCCCATCCATAAATTTGCGGACCGTCTGGAAAAAATGATCGGGATCGCGGATGAGATCGTAATGAAATAGAGTGTACAAAAAAGGACTGCTTTTGTATTGCTCCGGTTATCAGAAGGATAGTTGATGACCGGAAGCTATAGAAAGCAGTCCTTTTTGTATGTCCATCAGGTGCAGTAGCGGAACATTTTGTCCGTAAGGATCCTGGCGAAAATAAGGCCCAGGGGAAGAGCAACGATGATCAGGATCGCAGCTGCAAACCAGGAGGCGGAAACATTCAGGGACATGATCCCCAGATTGTAGATCGCCCGGTAGAGATAAAGTCCGGGAACCATGATCACAATGGATGGCACGGTAATGGAAATCCTGGGATATCCCACTTTTGTTTTGATGAGGGAGGCCAGAAGTCCGGCTGTCAGTGCTCCGAAAAAAGCCGCGGCAGCAGGTGGGAAACCGGCAAGATCAACAAGCTCCAGACGTAAAGTGTTGGACAGTGCGCCGATGAAGGCGGCAGCTGCGGCTAGCCGGACAGGACTGTTGAACATGACCGAAAAGCCGAATACCCCGCAGAAGCTTGCCAGAAGCCGGAACAGGATCCTCTGAGCTGCCGAAAGCTCCAGAGGCAGGAAATCCACAGGCTTCAGATGAAGAAGCAGTGCCATCAGCCAGGCAGAGACAGCAGCCACCATTACAACAATAATGGCGTAGGCCAGTCGTTCCAGACCGGAACGCATATCCAGCTTGGCAAGGTCGATCCCGCTTGTGATAAACGGAAAGCCCGGAATGATAAACAGCATGGAACAGATGTATCCGGCCTCATGCTGGACGGAAATGTGGAACAGAAGCTCTGCCAGCTTCAGGAAGCCTGCATATACAAGACAGGCGGAGGAAACAGAAACTGCAATGCACATAAACAGAGTAAAATGATGCTTGCCAAGCTTGCAGCGGATGGCATTTCCGATGCCTGCGCCTGCAAAAGCCAGGATCATTTCCAGGGGGCCACCGCCCAGAAGAAAAGTAAATGCACCACAGGCCAGTGCAGAAGCCAGTCCCAGGGCTGCAGGGGAATAAAGCCCGTGGATCCGCTCGATCTCATCTAACTGACTGTGCAGTGCTTCACCGCTCATATGGATACCCTCCGTAGGAAAATCACTGACAAAATGTTCCAGCCTGTTCAGTCTGGAAGTATTTACGCCGGTGGTAGTCAGACTAAGTGCATGGGAAAAAACTGCTCTCACCGTCAAAGCAGGTGTAGTTTATGGACATCAGTCCGATATCTGCGGAACAGGTGATGCCAAGTGCTTCTGACAATGTATTCATGGAACTCCGTACCCGCCAGGCACCGGTCCCACAGGAGAGAAGCATCATGCCTGTACGGCCGATCAGGGAAGCTTTTTCGGAAAGAGAAGCCTCGGTGATGGGCTGGCTGTTCCTGGCGCTTACGTAGTTGTGCCAGGGGG
>ENA-OQET01000929-OQET01000929.1-human-gut-metagenome-genome-assembly--contig:-NODE-929-length-14225-cov-3.262661_pt1 | contig 14225 bp, 13 predicted proteins | sample MGYA00242800_ERZ504645 | MGnify/ENA primary metagenome ERZ504645 (study PRJEB26092, sample SAMD00036308) | human gut metagenome | host: Homo sapiens | study: EMG produced TPA metagenomics assembly of... | reverse complement strand
ATACTTTCAAGGGGATGAGGTAGAGCGGGCCGGTGTCCGATGCAATATAGCATCATCCTTGCGGCCTTATTCACCACCAAATCCTTTGCTTCAATATGGAGAATCAGACAGACAAATACAAATTTATTTTGACTTCACTTCTCTCCACAATTCGTTATACAGCGCCTCATTTTCATCTCCGAGGAAATTAAATATCTCACAGTTTTTCAACTGATCAATATCAGGGAATGCAATCGTGCTGTTTCTCATGTAGTCATCCTCGATCAATGCCTGCCCGGCAGAGTTAGGGATGGAGTAAGTGATGTATTCAAAATTCATTTTTGCAATATCCGGTCTACAGAGGAAGTTGATGAATTCTTCTGCATGTTCCTTATTCTCTGCATTTTTTGGAATAACCCAGGAGTCAATCCAAAGATTAGAACCTTCCTTAGGAATCACGTAATCGAGATTTGGATTCTCCTGCTGGCAGTAGAGTGCTTCGCCGGAATAAATTACTCCGAGAGCTGCTTCATTTCCAATCATTTTATCACGTACCTGGTCGATAACATATGCCTGCACAAGAGGTTTCTGTTCAATCAGCAGATTTTTGGCAGCCTGAAGTTCATCTAAGTCTGTTGAATTTAATGAATAGCCCAGGTATTTTAAAGCGACACCAAAGGCATCTCTTACACTGTCCTGCATAAGGATGCTATCTTTATATTTTTCATCCCACAGAACACCCCAGCTGTCAATTGGTTCATCTACCATTTTCTTGTTATAAAGGATTCCGACAGTCCCCCAAAGATAAGGGACAGAATATTTATTATCAGGATCAAATCCTTTGGCAAGATCCATATATTTCTGATCGATATATTTTAAATTTGGGATGTTGTCATAATTAATCTCTTCCAAAAGATTATTCTCAATCATTCTCTGAATCATATAATCAGATGGACATACGACATCGTATGCAATCGCTCCCGACTGAATTTTTGGATACATGATCTCGTTTGTTTCAAATTCTTCATATACTACATCAATACCGGTTTCTTCTTCAAACATATCAATAACATCAGGGTCAATATAATCACCCCAGTTATAAACAATTACCTGGCCTTGTGAGGAGATAACATCGTTCTTTCCATAAATAAAACCACCGATGATAATAAGCACAGCCAGAGCAACAGGTACCAGACGTTGGAAGAAAAATCTTCCAAATTTTTGTGCTTTTCCGAAACGCCTTATTTTACTACTTTTTCTTTTCGGCAGGTGACATATTGATCAGGATCAAAAGTAACAGCACTGTAACAAACATAATGGTTGAAAGTGCATACATTTCAGGCTTGATTCCTTTACGGACTTCACTGTAAATCTTGGTTGAGAGTGTATCAATACCAGGACCTTTTGTGAAATGCGTGATCACAAAGTCATCCAGAGACATTGTAAAGGAAAGCAGGAAACCGGAGAAAATTCCAGGCATAATATCTGGAAGTACTACTTTGAAGAATGCATAGGCCGGAGAAGCTCCAAGGTCCAGTGCAGCTTCATAAGTTCTACGGTTCGTCTGTTTTAATTTTGGCATTACACTTAAGATGACATAAGGTATGTTGAATGTAATATGTGCCAAAAGGATTGTTTTGAATCCAAGTGTGAAGCGGAATGCAATGAAGAGAAGCATCAGGGATACTCCTGTTACGATATCGGCATTCAGCATAGGGATGTTTGTAACTCCCATAAAAGAGTACGCATTCTTGAATTCATTGCCTGCATGCCAAGTGCGGCACAAGTACCGATCAATGTTGCAATCAGTGCAGAGAGCAATGCAATGATCAGTGTTGTGTACAATGCATTCATAATCTCTTTGTTTTGGAAAAGAGAGACATACCATTTTCCGGTGAATCCGCCCCATTTGGAACGTGTTTTAGTATTGTTAAAGGAGAGGACCATCAAAGTCACGATCGGTGCATACAGAATAATGCAGATCAGTGCCAGATAGATCTTTTTTTGCTATAGTTTTCATTAAAATGCTGTCCCCTCCCCGTTTTTATCATATTTGGCGATCACGGCCATACTTGCGATGATGAAGATCATCAGCACCAGGGATAAACCGGAACCGGTATGCCAGTTGCTTCCCTGTTTGAATTCCTGCTCGATCACGTTTCCAATCAGAAGAATCTTGCTTCCACCGAGAAGGTCGGAAATAACAAAGGTCGTCAGCGCAGGTACGAAGACCATAGTGATACCACTGATAATTCCAGGAATGCTCAAAGGAAAGATGATCTGTGTAAATGTCTGAAATTCATTGGCTCCAAGATCTCTTGCTGCGTAAATGACATCTTTATCAATCTTTGCCAATACATTATAAATGGGAAGCACCATAAAAGGCAGGAAGTTATATACCATACCTAATACAATAGCCCCCGGTGTATTGATGATAGACTGCTGTGGCAGATGGAAGAACGCAAGAATGCTGTTGATCACACCAATTTTTTTCAAGCAGTGTCTGCCAGGCGAGTGTACGCAGAAGAAAGTTCATCCACATCGGAAGAATAAAAATCAGTACGATAAGACTTGTCTGGTTCATGTTTTTTCAGATAAAATCATTGCAAGAGGATATGCAAGAACCAGGCAGATCAGTGTGCTGACCAGGGAAAGCAACAGTGCAAGTCCAAGTGCTTTCAGGTTTTCAGGCGAAGCCATCATTGCAATGTTAGACCAGGTAAAAGTCCCTTCTTTATCTGTCAGACCATAATAAAAGATCATGAGCAATGGGATAATAATAAATGACACGGACCAGAAAAGATAAGGCCCGGCAAGTAATTTTCTATTCTTCAACAGCAGGTGCCTCCTCATCTTCAGATTCTGGTTTTTTCATAATCTGGATGTCAAAAGGATCCACTTTGATTCCGACTTCAGTTCCTACAGGGAACATATCTGTGCTATGTACGAGAAGTTCATAGTTGTTGGCAAGAACTTCCATCTCGTAGTGAACACCCTTAAAGATCAAGTTTGTTACAATTCCGTCAATAACACCTTCACCGGGTTTGACAAGATCAATATCTTCCGGACGGATTACAGCATCGACCGGACGGTTATGACCAAATCCTACGTCTACACATTTCCAGACAGCACCGAGCATACGGACAACTTTGTCTTCGAGCATGGTTGCAGCAATAATATTACTGTCTCCGATAAAATCAGCTACGAATGCATTTTGCGGTTCGTTATAAATATCTTCCGGGGTGCCGATCTGCTGGATGTATCCCTGATTCATAACAACAATCGTATCAGACATTGTAAGAGCTTCTTCCTGATCGTGCGTTACATAGACAAATGTAATTCCAAGTTCATTTTTTAATCGGATCAGTTCATATTGCATATCCTGGCGAAGTTTTAAATCCAATGCACCAAGTGGTTCATCAAGAAGAAGAACCTTTGGTTCATTTACAATCGCACGTGCGATTGCGATTCGCTGCTGCTGACCACCACTTAATGAGTCAGGAGAACGATCCCCGTATCCTTCCAGATTGACAAGCTTTAAGGCATAATGAATCTTATCGCGGATATAACCTTTAGATTTACCTTTGATCTTCAATCCGAAAGCAATATTTTCTGCAATGGACATATGAGAGAAGAGGGCATATTTCTGAAATACGGTATTCAGCTGACGGCGGTTTGGCGGAAGACTGTTGATATTTCTCCCATCAAAAATAATATTACCGGAGTCCGGTGTCTCAAAGCCACCGAGAATACGCAACAGTGTTGTTTTTCCACATCCACTAGGACCAAGGAGTGTGAGAAATTCGTTCTCACGGATATAAAGATTTAATTTATCCAGAATTACATTTTCGTCATAGGATTTGGTAATATCTATGATATCGATCAGTTTATTAGACATTTTTATCCTCCGTATATAATTGTTTTATCTGATTCATCCGGCTGACTGCATTACGCAAGAGCAGATCAGCGAGAGTGAGTGCGGTCATTGCTTCCACAACAACAACTGCGCGCGGTACGATGATTGGATCATGACGTCCGTGAATAGACAGTTCGATTTCTTCGCCTGAATTAGTTACAGTGTGCTGCATCTGAGAAATCGAAGGTGTTGGCTTGATCGCAGCTCTTAAGATTAATTGAGAACCATCACTCATGCCACCCAAAGTTCCACCGGAATGATTCGAAGTTTTCATAACCTGACCTTGTTGCATGCAGAAAGGATCATTGTTTGTGCTTCCGGTAGAAGAGGCACTCTGAAAGCCATCGCCGATTTCGACACCTTTTACGGCTCCGATAGACATGATTGCCTGTGCAAGTAAAGCGTCCAGTTTATCGAAGACCGGTTCACCGAGACCGGCTGGAAGATGGTCAACACGGCATTCGATCAGACCGCCGCAGGAATCCATCTTCTCCATAAGAGTAGAAACGTATTCAGCAGCCTTTTCGGCAGCATCTTTATTCGGCAGATAAAAACTGTTATTTGTAATTTCAGTAAAATCATAATCAGCTTCAGCTACAGTGACAGGACCAATGGATTTTGCATAAGTTGTCAGCAAGATTCCTAATTCGCCAAGTAATTTTGAAGCAATTGCACCGGCAGCAACACGGCCGATCGTCTCGCGGCCGGAAGAACGTCCACCGCCACGGTAATCTCGGAAACCATATTTCTGATCAAAGCAGTAATCTGCGTGTCCCGGACGATAAGATGTCGCAATATTCCCATAATCTCTGGAACGTTGATCCTGATTCCGCACGAGAAGAGAAATAGGAGTTCCGGTTGTGGTTCCTTCAAAGACTCCGGACAGAATCTCGACAGAGTCAGATTCATTCCGCTTCGTTGTATATTTACTCTGTCCCGGTTTGCGTCGATCTAAAAATTGTTGAATATCCTGTTCAGATAAAGGGATGCCGGCAGGGCATCCATCTATAACTACACCAACTCCGGGACCGTGGGACTCGCCCCAGGTAGTGACTCGAAATAAAGTGCCAAATGTTGAACCGCTCATAATATATCTAAAACTCCTTTCGTTTGTATCAATAAGGTATACAAAAAGTGTGTATAAAATGCTCTTTTGCATATCATATATCATTCTTTTCCGTATCATACCCCCAGATACGAAACATATTGTTGTGTTTCATAACTGAGGGTACAGTGCAATTATATAGGAAGAAAGAGGTGTACGCAAGTTAAAATGTTGTAGAATTCAACAGAATTTCAAAAATAAATTACAAAAGTATTTCTAAAAGATTTCGTTCGAATTAACAATTCAACATCGGTTTAATTTGTGCGTATTTCATGAAAGTTTGGGGTGTACATTTTGGAAAAAGCGTAATATAATGAAGTCTGAATCAAAAAGAAGTATTAATCCAAAAGACGAGGGTGAGAATTAGAATGTCTGAAAAGAAAGTAGTTAGAAGACGCAAAGTAAGAAGAAAGAAAAAGCAGAAGACAATTGACAAGAAGATCTGGATGATTATCGGTGGTGTTATTGCTGGTCTTGTTATTGTTTATCTTGCAATATCAGTCTTTTTTATGAGTCATTTCTATATTAATACGCAGATTAACGGAAAGAACTTTTCTGGTAAGAATGCGGCGGCGGTAGAGAATTATATTAAAAATCAGGTGGCAGATTATAAACTGACAATTATAGAACAGAATAATATGACAGATGCAATCGAAGGATCGGATATTTCACTTGTATATAAGGAAAATTCAGATATAGAGGATGCACTGAAGAAACAGAATGCATTTTTGTGGCCACAGGCATTTTTCTCAAAAAGTTCAGCTGAGGTCACAATTGAGGTTGGATATGACGAAGCAACATTGGAGTCAAAGATTGAAGCCGTACAAGCCCTGAATCAGGAGCAGACAGATCCACAGTCTGCTTATCCAAAGTATGATGGGAACAGTTTCGTTGTTGAACCTGAGGTTTATGGTACGAAAGTAGATGTGGATACATTTAAGGCAAAAGTGAAGGATGCGATCACAAACTTCAAGAGTGAATTAAATATGATGGATGAGAAGTGCTATGCTATGCCGAAGTACACTTCAGAGTCTCCGGAAGTTCAGAAAGCCTGTGATGCGATGAACAATTATCTGAAAGCCAGCATCACTTATAAGATGACAAACCAGAATATGGTTGTGAACAAGGATCTGATCTCAGGCTGGGTAACATATGATGATAATATGAATGCAACGCTTGATGAGTCAAAGGTGAAAGAGTGGCTTCGTGAATTTGGAAAGACTTATGATACGGTTGGAACGACAAGAAGTATTACAACTCCGGGAGGAAAAACAGTAGACGTTTCGGGAGGTACTTACGGCTGGTCAGTTGACGAGGCAGCAGAACTGACTGCGCTTGTTGACAGCATTAAGAAAGGTGAGGTTGTCGAGAAAGAACCTGCTTATGCACAGACGGCGGCTACACATGACGCGCAGGATTGGGGAACGACTTATCTGGAAGTAGATATCCCGGCTCAGCATATGTGGTATGTGGTTAACGGAGCTGTACAATTAGAGACAGACGTTGTTACAGGACTTCCTACACCGGAGCGAGAGACACCGACAGGAGTTTATTCGATTCTTGAGATGAAGAGGGATAAGACACTGGTCGGAGAAATTAATCCTTCTACAGGACAGCCAAGTTATCGTACAAAGGTAGGATACTGGATGCGTGTGACCTGGACAGGAATCGGATTCCACGATGCGACATGGAATCCAAGCTTTGGAGGAAGCCGTTATCAGACGAATGGTTCTCATGGATGTATCAATATGCCATTAGACCAGGCGGCAAGTCTTTACGGAATGCTTAGTATGGGAACACCTGTTATAATACATAATTAAAGGAAATGCAAAGATAAATATAGCCTGCCATAACTATTGGCAGGCTTTGATAGTCTGAAAACCAAAAAGAAAAGAAGAGGTAAAAAGCTTATGTATGAACTTTTAAAGAAAGACGGGCGTGCGAAAAGAGGACGCTTTACAACAGTTCGCGGAGTAATTGAAACTCCGGTTTTTATGAATGTTGGAACAGCAGCAGCAATCAAAGGAGCAGTATCTACAGATGATCTGAGAGGGATTAAGACGCAGGTGGAGTTGTCTAATACATATCATCTTCATGTTCGTCCGGGAGATGAAGTTGTGAAGAAACTCGGAGGACTTCATAAATTTATGGTATGGGACAAACCGATCCTTACAGACTCAGGCGGATTCCAGGTATTTTCCCTTGCAAAGTTGAGAAAGATCAAGGAAGAAGGAGTTCACTTTAATTCACATATTGATGGTCATAAGATATTTATGGGACCGGAACAGAGCATGCAGATTCAGTCTAATCTTGCATCCACGATTGCGATGGCATTTGATGAGTGCCCGTCCAGTGTGGCAGACAGAAAGTATATGACGAATTCTGTAGAGCGTACGACGCGCTGGCTGAAGCGCTGTAAGGATGAGATGGCAAGACTGAATTCTCTGCCGGATACGATCAATCCACATCAGATGCTGTTTGGAATTAATCAGGGTGGAATTTATGAGGATATCCGAATTGCACATGCACAGCAGATCGCAGAACTGAATCTGGATGGTTATGCAGTGGGTGGACTTGCAGTAGGAGAGAGCCACGAAGAGATGTACCGTATTCTTGATGCAGTGGTTCCGCATCTTCCGGAAAACAAGCCGACTTATCTGATGGGTGTTGGTACACCGGCTAATATTCTGGAGGCAGTAGATCGAGGAGTGGATTTCTTTGACTGTGTATATCCGTCAAGAAACGGACGTCATGGGCATGTATATACAAATCATGGAAAGATGAATCTGTTTAATGCCAAGTATGAACTGGATGACCGTCCGATCGAGGAAGGATGTAACTGTCCGGCATGTAGAAGCTACAGCAGAGCGTACATCAGACATCTGTTGAAAGCAAAAGAGATGCTCGGAATGCGTCTGTGTGTACTTCATAATCTGTATTTCTATAACACAATGATGGAAGAAATCCGTGATGCGATTGATGCAGGGGAATTCCAGGCATACAAGAAGAGAAAATTGGAAGGCATGGAACAGAAATAGTGTTTCTGATTTAACTTTATAGAAAATGTATAAAAATAAACTTAAATATACATGGAATATTAGAAAAACACTTGAATTAGAAGCTGTTTTTGTGTATAGTAGATTTATTGTCTATTAGTACTTAAAAAGTACTGGACAGATAGGTTTAAGAAATAGTCAGGAGGAAATTTCAATGGGAACAGTAGGTATTATTGTTGTTTATGCTGTTATCCTCGGTGGTATGTGGTTTCTTCTGATGCGTCCTCAGAAAAAGGAGCAGAAGAGAATCCAGGCAATGCTCGCTGATATGGAGATTGGAGATACAGCGCTTACTACAAGTGGATTTTATGGTGTTATCATCGATATTACTGATGATGACGTGATTGTTGAGTTCGGTAATAATAAGAATTGCCGTATTCCTATGCAGAAGGCTGCGATCGCTCAGATTGAGAAGCCAGGTGCTGAATAAGAGGAAAAATGAGACCGGAAGGAGTGTGACTCTTTCTGGTCTTTTACTTTATAGAAAATGTGCCTGAAAAAGTACAATTTTCGATAAAAATACAGAGCGCCCTCTATTTTTTCACTCGAAATACTTGAAACAGCGAAAAAATGCGGTATGATAAAAAAAGATTTTTACATTTTGGAAGGATGAGTTAGATATGGAAATGAAAATTGGAGTAATCAAAGGAGATGGAATCGGTCCTGAGATCGTAGATGAGGCAATGAAGGTGCTGGATCAGACAGCGAAAGTTTATGGTCATTCCATTTCCTACACGCAGCTTCTGATGGGAGGAGCATCAATTGATGTGAACGGGGTGCCGCTTACAGAAGAGACTCTTCAGCTGGCAAAGGACAGTGATGCAGTTCTTATGGGTTCCATTGGTGGTGATGCGAAGACTTCTCCATGGTATCAGCTCGAACCATCAAAACGTCCGGAAGCAGGTTTGTTACAGCTTAGAAAAGGACTGAACCTTTTTGCAAACTTAAGACCGGCAGTTCTCTACGATGAACTGAAAGGTGCGTGTCCATTGAAGAAAGAGATCGCGGACAGAGGATTTGATCTAATGATCATGCGTGAATTGACAGGCGGTCTTTATTTCGGAAAACGAAGCACAGAAGAGATTGATGGTGTCCTTACCGCAAAAGACGAACTTACTTATAATGAAAATGAAATCCGCAGAATTGCAAAACGTGGCTTTGATATTGCAATGAAGAGAAACAAGAAGGTCACAAGTGTTGACAAAGCGAATGTACTTGACTCTTCCAGACTTTGGAGAAAAGTTGTTGAGGAAGTAGCGAAGGACTATCCGGAAGTTACATTAGAACATATGCTTGTTGACAACTGTGCAATGCAGCTTGTGAAGGATCCGGCACAGTTTGATGTTATCCTTACAGAGAATATGTTTGGCGATATTTTATCAGATGAAGCAAGTATGGTGACCGGATCTATCGGAATGCTTGCAAGTGCAAGTCTGAACGATACGAAATTCGGTCTGTATGAACCAAGTGGCGGTTCAGCACCGGATATCGCCGGAAAGGGAATTGCAAACCCGATCGCAACAATTCTTTCAGCAGCAATGATGCTGAGATTTTCATTTGATCTTGATAAAGAGGCAGATGCGATTGAAAATGCTGTTGCAGCAGTATTAAAAGACGGATACCGTACAATCGACATTATGTCTGAAGGAAAAGAACAGATCGGAACAGCCCAGATGGGAGATAAGATCTGCGAATATATTAAGTAATTAGCAGTTGTTACAGAAAGAGAGGATTTTAAAATGAGAAGTGATACAGTTAAAAAAGGAATTCAGCAGGCACCACATCGTTCTCTGTTTAATGCACTGGGACTTACAGAAGAGGAATTAGATCGTCCACTGATCGGTGTTGTAAGTTCTTATAATGAGATTGTACCGGGGCACATGAATCTGGATAAGATCACAGAAGCAGTTAAACTTGGCGTGGCAATGGCCGGAGGAACACCAATCATGGTTCCTGCAATTGCTGTCTGTGATGGTATTGCAATGGGACATATCGGTATGAAATATTCTCTCGTAACAAGAGATCTGATCGCAGATTCTACAGAAGCTCTTGCTATGGCACATCAGTTTGACGGACTTGTAATGATTCCAAACTGTGACAAGAATGTACCGGGACTTCTGATGGCAGCTGCCCGTGTGAATGTACCGACAGTATTTGTAAGCGGCGGACCGATGCTTGCAGGACATGTAAAGGGAAGTAAAACAAGTCTTTCCAGTATGTTTGAAGCAGTAGGTTCTTATGCAGCCGGAAAGATGAATGACGAAGACATTTGCGAATTTGAGAATAAAGCATGTCCGACTTGCGGATCCTGTTCTGGTATGTATACGGCAAACAGTATGAACTGTCTGACAGAGGCTCTTGGTATGGGGCTGAAAGGAAATGGAACAATCCCAGCTGTTTATTCTGCAAGAATCCAGCTTGCAAAGCATGCAGGTATGCAGGTGATGGAGCTTGTAAGAAAGAATATCCGCCCAAGAGATATTATGACAGAAGATGCAATCCTCAATGCACTTACAGTTGATATGGCACTTGGATGCTCTACAAACAGCATGCTTCACCTTCCGGCAATCGCACATGAGATTGGTATGGATTTCGAGATTGATTTTGCAAATGCAATCAGCGAGAAGACTCCAAACCTTTGTCATCTTGCACCGGCAGGTCATACTTATATTGAAGATTTGAACGAAGCAGGTGGAGTTTATGCAGTTATGAATGAGCTGAATAAGAAGGGACTTCTTCACACAGACTGCATGACTGTAACAGGAAAGACAGTAGGAGAGAATATTGCCGGATGTGAGAATAAGAATCCGGAAGTTATCCGTCCAATCGATAACCCATACACTCAGACAGGCGGACTTGCTGTATTAAAAGGAAATCTTGCACCGGACGGAAGTGTTGTAAAACGTTCTGCAGTATGTGATGAGATGCTTGTACATGAAGGACCGGCAAGAATCTTCGAGAGTGATGAAGAAGCGACAGAAGCAATCAAGACAGGAAAGATCAATCCTGGAGATGTTATTGTAATCCGTTACGAGGGACCAAAGGGCGGCCCTGGAATGAGAGAGATGCTCAATCCTACATCTGCGATTGCAGGATACGGACTTGGGTCTACAGTAGCTCTTATCACAGATGGAAGATTCAGCGGAGCATCCAGAGGTGCTTCTATCGGACACGTATCACCGGAGGCAGCAGTTGGCGGACCGATCGCACTGGTAGAAGAGGGAGATATTATCAAGATCAATATTCCGGAACTGAAATTAGAGCTGGATGTATCGGATGAAGAACTGGCAGCAAGAAAAGCAAAATGGCAGCCAAGAGAACCTAAGGTTAAGACAGGATACCTCGCAAGATATGCTTCTATGGTAACATCAGGTAACCGCGGAGCAATTCTCGAAGTACCGAAGGCAAAATAAAATAAAGAACCAGGAGGAGAGTACGTCATGCAGTTAAATGGAGCAGAAATCGTGATCGAATGTCTGAAAGAACAAGGCGTTGACACTGTATTTGGCTATCCGGGTGGAGCAATTTTAAATGTATATGATGAACTTTATAAACACCGTGATGAGATCCGTCACATCCTGACTTCTCATGAACAGGGGGCAGCACATGCGGCTGACGGATATGCGAGAGCTACAGGAAAAGTGGGGGTCTGCCTTGCAACAAGCGGACCGGGCGCAACAAATCTTGTAACAGGAATCGCAACAGCATATATGGATTCTATACCGATTGTTGCAATTACATGTAATGTCGGTGTCCCATTACTTGGAAAAGACAGTTTTCAGGAGATCGACATTGCTGGAGTAACAATGCCAATTACAAAATACAGTTATATCGTTAAAGATGTAACAAAAGCTTGCAGAAACAATCAGAAAAGGCTTTTCGCATTGCTAAGACTGGAAGACCGGGGCCGGTGCTGATCGATATTCCGAAGGATGTTACTGCGAAAGTTACAGAGTATGAGAAGGAATATCCAGGTGTATATAACCGAGAGGTAATCCATTCAGAAGAAGAGGATCTCAAGAAAGCTGTTGAGATGATCAAAGAAGCGCAGAGACCATATATTTCGTAGGTGGTGGAGCTGTTCTTTCTGAGGCAAGCAAAGAGCTTTATGAATTTGCACAGAAGGTAGATGCACCGGTAACAGATTCTCTGATGGGGAAAGGAGCTTTCCCGGGAACTGATGAGAGATATACCGGAATGCTCGGAATGCATGGAACAAAGGCGTCGAACTTTGGAGTAAGTGAATGCGATCTTCTGATCGTAACAGGAGCAAGATTCAGTGACCGTGTAACCGGAAATACTGCAACATTTGCAAAAGATGCGAAGATTCTTCAGATTGACATTGATCCGGCAGAGATGGATAAGAATGTCATGATCGATCTTGGGTTAGTAGGTGATATTAAAGCAGTCCTGAAGAAAATAAATGAGCATCTTCCACAGCAGTCTCATCCGGAATGGATGAATAAGATTAAAGATTACAAGGCGAAATATCCATTAACATATCATAAGGATGTACTTACAGGTCCATTTGCAGTAGAAGAAATTTATCGTCAGACAAATGGAGAAGCAATTATCACAACAGAAGTCGGACAGCATCAGATGTGGGCAGCACAGTATTATAAATATACGAAACCAAGAACACTTTTAACATCAGGTGGTCTTGGAACAATGGGATATGGTCTTGGAGCAGCAATCGGTGCGAAGACAGGATGTCCGGATAAAATTGTTGTAAATATTGCCGGAGACGGATGTTTCCGTATGAATATGAATGAGATCGCAACAGCTGTAAGACATGATGTTCCGATTATCCAGGTTGTAGTTAATAACCATGTACTCGGTATGGTTCGTCAATGGCAGGATCTTTTCTATGATGAAAGATATTCTGCGACAGTTCTCCGTGATGCAGTTGACTATGTGAAGCTTGCAGAAGCGATGGGAGCAGTAGGACTTCGAGCTACAACACAGGAGGAGTTTAAAGAGTGCTTTGCGAAAGCATTGACATGTGGAAAACCGGTTCTGATCGATTGTATGATCGACTGTGATGATAAGGTATGGCCTATGGTTGCGCCGGGAGCACCGATCAGCGAAGCATTTGATGAGCAGGATCTGAAAGCAAAAGAAAACTAAAAATAATAAATTTCAGCCACATAGTTGTATGGCTGATAAATAAAGGAATATTTTATTTTTATGTGAGAAAATCTGTGAAAACGGAGTTTCTATAGATACACAATAACAGGAGGTAATTAAAAATGAGTAGAGTGTATAATTTTTCAGCGGGACCGGCGGTTCTGCCAGAAGAAGTACTGAAGGAAGCGGCAGCAGAGATGCTTGACTACAAGGGAACAGGAATGTCTGTTATGGAGATGAGTCATCGTTCCAAAGCTTTCGAGGAAATTATCACAGAAGCTGAGCAGGATCTCAGAGATCTGATGAATATTCCGGATAACTATAAAGTACTGTTTCTTCAGGGCGGAGCGTCACAGCAGTTTGCTATGATCCCTATGAACCTGATGAAGAATAAGGTTGCTGATTACATTGTCACAGGACAGTGGGCTAAGAAAGCAGCTAAGGAAGCAGAAAAATATGGAAAGGTAAATGTTGTTGCATCCTCAGCGGATAAGACATTTTCATACATTCCAGACTGCTCCGATCTTCCGATTTCAGAAGATGCAGACTACGTATATATCTGTGAAAACAATACTATTTACGGAACAAAATTTAAAACACTGCCAAACACAAAAGGAAAAGATCTTGTGGCAGATGTCTCCTCCTGTTTTCTTTCCGAACCTGTAGATGTAACAAAATATGCAATGATTTATGGTGGAGTTCAGAAAAATATCGGACCTGCTGGTGTAGTGATCGCAATCATCCGTGAAGATCTGATCACAGAGGATGTTCTCCCGGGAACACCTACAATGCTTACATATAAGACACATGCAGATGCAAAATCTCTTTATAATACACCACCGGCATACGGAATCTATATCTGTGGTAAAGTCTTCAAATGGCTTAAGAAGATGGGCGGACTTGAAGTAATGAAAGAACGCAACGAAAAGAAAGCAAAAGTTCTTTATGATTTCCTTGATCAGAGCAAACTGTTCAAAGGAACTGTTGTCCCGGAAGATCGTTCTCTTATGAATGTACCATTCGTGACAGGCGATGCAGATCT
>ENA-OQET01000926-OQET01000926.1-human-gut-metagenome-genome-assembly--contig:-NODE-926-length-14257-cov-2.149469_pt1 | contig 14257 bp, 16 predicted proteins | sample MGYA00242800_ERZ504645 | MGnify/ENA primary metagenome ERZ504645 (study PRJEB26092, sample SAMD00036308) | human gut metagenome | host: Homo sapiens | study: EMG produced TPA metagenomics assembly of... | reverse complement strand
GTATAAGGAACGGGTGAAGACCAGAAACAGCCTGCAGATGGGAGTTATCCTTACCAATATCACCCACGAGCTGCTCACCCCGCTCACCGTCATCTCTGCCACCATCTACAAGCTCAAGGAAAGAGCGTGTCTGACGAACATCATAAGGAGAGATAACAACCTGCATTTCCTCGATAGCATCCAGAGAGATAGGAGCACCACCACCAGGAAGCTTTGAGCTCAAGCCGAAGTTGTTGTTGAAGTTTGCACCATCCACAGTGAAGTTGGCTGTACGGCCATCAGCACCTGCGAATGACATTCCGTTTCCACCATAAGGAGAAAGACGGGTGATATCAGTAATGCTACGGCTAACAGTTGGCATGTTAGCAATCTGTGCATTAGAGATGTTGGTAGAAGCACCAGTCTTCTCTACACTGAACTTGGAACCCTTTGCTACTACTACAACTTCGCCAAGCTGCTTAGCATCCTCATCAAGAGTTTCTTTCAAGTTGTAGGTTTCACCAAGCTGAAGGGTGACGTTCTTTACGACTTTAGTCTTGTAGCCGATGTAGCTGATCTTGACTTCGTAAGGACCGCCGACACGCATACCATTGATAGTGAACATACCATCAATGTTGGTTACAGCTTTGTAACGAGTTCCAGAAGGAACGTGAACGGCCTCAATTGTTGCGCCAATCACGTCTTCACCACTTGCAGTCACAGAACCACTTAAACCAGAAGTAGTAATCTGTGCCATGGCTGTAGTAACCATAAAGGCCAGCAAAGCCATTAATAAATGCAATCTTTTTCTGCATACCTTTTTTTATAAAAAATTAATTAATAATACGGGGAAAGGATCCCCAAACATCGTTTTCGAGTGCAAATATAAACAAAAAAAATCGATATAAATGTTACATCTGCATTAAAAATGATGTTTTATAACACAAAAAAAATCTGCGTTAAGCAAATAACGCAGATTTTCTTTAAATTGTTATTAATAAGGGGTGTTTGCTTATATTTTTTTTTTGAGGGTATGGGCGCGAGGGGACAGGCGATGGAATCGCCTGGAACGGGGGAAAGGCTACATTGGGCCGGGCGGGAACAGGGCTACTCCTTTCGCTGCCAGATACTCATTACCTTGCGACGGATGGCTACTATATTCAGAACCGAAACTACCAGGAAGAGAGCAAAAACCTAAGGCTATGGCTGGAAGTATCGTTCCCTCTTCGATGTCTGGGAAGAGTGCCTCGATGAAATCCATGTAGTATCCTCGCAGGAAGAAGAGGATGATCCAGGCGATGACCAGAACCACGATGTTCAGAGAGATGGTGAGCACCTGGTATGGCTTCGCAAACATTGCCCGGACTGTAACCTATCAAGAGCAGATTCTCCAACTTGGAAGAGTTCTTCTGCACCAGGAGATAGATGCTGAGCATCAAGATATAGAAAACTCAGAACAGAAAATCACAAAGGCCGATAATCATCACCATCGATACCATCATACGGAGGAAATAGGTGGTCTTCTCGGCATCGAGCTTATCTGTCTCTACCTCATAACCGTTATCATCTAGATATTTGGTGATATTCTCATCGCCCGGATTGCCTACCTCTACAATCAGACGGGTAGGATCGCTATTCTGGTTAGGCGCAAACTCCTGGTTGCTCCAATCCATAAATGCCTGTGGCACGAGAATCGTGTTGAGACGGGAGGAGAATCCAATGACCTTTCCCTTGAACAGTTCTTTCTTGCCACCAGCCTGAATGCAGATATTGAAATCAATCATTCCCATCAGACCATCACTGATCTTAGGGAGCGAATGGCTCTGGGCGAATCCGAAGTTATACATATTAATATAGGTACGCGGGAGGATAATTGGAACCACCTTCTCGCCAGGTGTGTATTTCCAATCCTTGAGCGGAACATCCACGAAACCATCAGGAACACTTTCGAAGAAAAGCTCACTGTTCAATACATTCACGCCATTTACGCCCATCTGCGCATCTACCTTGTACTCAGTAGAGGTAAACTTGCCTATCTTCTTCACGAACTTCTGGTCGCTGACATCATCCATCTCTGCTCCCGAAAAGGTATTGGAGCGGCCGCTGATGGTATTGCCCATACCTATTTTCTTGCTCATGATGAGATAGTCGGCTTTCATAAAACTGTCTTGCTGGGTGAAGACAGGCAGCACATCCTGATAAAACTGAAAACCGAAAAGTACGATGAGCATACCGAAGAGATTAGCAAAGGCGAAGCCTGCAAACTGAGGTATGCTGATATGCTGACGAAGTAACTTCCAAACGAGATTCATAATCTAAAATATATGTTCATAGTTTAAGTCCATGTGCTTACCGATACTGGTCACGATGACGCCAGCCCCCTGCTCCTTCGCCTCCTTCATCATGATTTCGCCCATGATGCGGGAATTGTTGTCGTCGAGGTTGACTGATCGGTTCATCTGCAAGAATGAAATCGAAAGGCTGGCAGAGGGCACGCATCATCGCTACACGCTGCTGCTGACCGAACGACATCTTCCCTACCTTGGCATCCACCTTATCGGCGATACCAAGCATATCAAACCACTGCAGAATCTGCTCGCGGCTCTTGAAACCGGTAATCTTGTTCCTGATCTCTACATTCTCCATCGCCGTAAGCTCTGGAAAGAGACGGAGTTCCTGAAAAGAGATGACTGATATGACGCTTTCGCATCTCTACCCAATCGGAAACCTTATAATTGGCGGTAACATCATTATCAAACATCACGCTTCCGCTGTAGTCGTGACGATAGCCGAGCACGTAGCTGCAGAAAGTACTCTTTCCGCTACCACTCTCAGCCTCAACCAGATAGAGATGACCTTTCTCGAAGGTAACATCCTGCTTCCATATCTCCGAATGCAGGTCTTCACGCTGGGCGAAAACCTGAGGAAGAACGGAATGAAGCTGAATCTTTTCCACTTTATTTTATTGTTTAATGTTTTTTCTTTTTACTTTAAAGTATAAACCACAGAAGTAAGATTTCCGAAGACTGGAGCAAGCAGACCAGTAACAGTTGAGATGGCATCATCCTTACCTGTGCCGCTGCCATCAGAACTCTTGGCGAGATTGATGACCATCGCCAGCTTCTGTCCCACGATAAGCTTCTGAATCTTGGCATCTATCGGATGATTGCTTGGCTTCACCGCATACTGAGCTGTCAGCTCATCGCTGCCGCTAAAGAACTGCTTATCATCGGTTACGCCGAAATAGAAGGAAGTTTTGCCATCGGTATAGAAATAGGAATTCTTACCCCAGTTGGCAATCTTGGCACCAGCAGGACATGAAGTCTTCCAGTAATCTACATCACCCAACCACTTACTATGCGCCAACTTAGCTGCCATCATCATCTTCAGGTCTGCATCGCCCAGTGTAGGCAAGACAATGGCCATATCGCCATCTACGCTTCGCATGATGTTATCCATATCCACCGCCTGGTTGATACCCATCAGGAGGGTCTGAAGACTGCGGTTGCTCTGCATCATCGGCAGAAACTGTTCACCATTTACATTCATGAAGATACCTGCCAGGGCATCATCCGGCATCGATTTCACATAACTGCCCTTGATAGGACGATAGTTTTGTACCGCCTTCTGCAGCGCCTTGTCGATGGTTTCATTAAAGGAGAAAGTCTCACCCTGAATCTGCAGGATGCCATCCTTTACCTCCATATCGGCAGCGATGACCACCTGCGAAGGATCGGTATCCTTAGGAGCACCCAGGGTAAATGGAGCTACGAACTTCTCAGGCAAAGCCTGTGCCTGAGCCACCATAGCCATAGGAGAAGAGAGGGTCTGCAGACGTTCGTACATAGGAGAAACGGTGATGCCATCCTCCTCTTCTGCTTTCAGATATTTTACCATCTGCTGCTGGAGCTGAGCCTGGGCATCAGCCACCACAGGACCCATCACGAGGAGCGCCTGACCGGAGAAGCCCACAAGCCACGAATCCTTCAATACAGCGAAATGAAAGCCTTTGCGTTCCTTCACTTCCGAAGCAATACGCTTCTTGGCAAGCGAGGCAAGCCAGTCTTCCACATCCCCCTCATCACTCACCTTGGCACAGAGACCGAGGTTGCCATCAGCACTCTCAAAGAGATAAAGTTTTTCAGAGATATCGATGCCACACTTATCTACATCATCCACGTGGAGCAGAGACTTGAGCATGCCCGCCTTATCTTCCGCATTCTTATCGGAAGCCATCTGCTGCAAATCCACCGAGATAAGAGCTGTACTTTTCTTAGGAATGGCATTGAGATAATCGCTGCCAGAGCATGAGCTTAACACTACAACGAGAAGTGCTAAGCTCATCAAAAACAAATTCTTATACAATCTTTTCATCACAAAAACTAACACTTATATAATCTTCTTATATTCTTCTTGCAATATGCGCCATGTGAACAGCTACAAGTCCCGCTGTTTCCGTGCGAAGTCGGCTGGTACCCAGCGATACGCTTTCGTAACCATTCTCCACGGCAAGACGAACTTCATCAATAGAGAAATCGCCTTCTGGACCTACCAATACTGTTATATCATCAGCACCGGATTCCTGGGATGCAGATGAATCCTGAGATGCATCAGAATCCATACTGCACGAATTGATTTCCGTGAAGAAATCCTTCTTCTCTACTTCTTCGTAGCAATGACAGATAAACTTGCGACCCGGACGAGGATTCTGGATAAACTCCTTGAAGCTCTCCAACTCCTTCACGACCGGTTTCCACGCCTTGTGACTCTGCTTCACGGCAGAGATGACAATCTTATCTATTCTAGGAGTCTTCACTACCTTTCGTTCAGAAATTGACAATTGAGGAAAGAGAGTTCATCGAAGCCGATTTCCGTAGCTTTCTCAGCCATCCACTCTATACGCTCCATCATCTTGGTAGGTGCAATGGCAAGATGGATATGCCCCTTCCATGCACGTTTCTGTGGCATATTCTCCTTGATTTCATAAAGACAGCGCTTACTGGAGGCTGCTGTCACCTCTGCACGGTAGAAAGATCCCTCCCCATCCATGAGGAAAATCTCATCTCCACCCTTCAGTCGCAACACTCTCAGCGCATGGGTAGCCTCCTCCATGGGCAATTCTAGCTGGTTTGCCGCATCCGGCACATAGAAATATCTAACCTCTTTCATTCGTTATCAATTATCTATCATCAATGATCAATCAGTCAAGTTCTTTTCATCCTTTTCTTCCTGGCGGCGCTTCATCTCATCACGGATAAAGGAAGCTCCCTCGTAGTTTTCTTCTTCTACCGCTTTCTCCAGTGCTTTCTTGAGAAGTGAATCCGGTAATCCCACGATAGGAAGTGCCACACTCATCACATCCTTGCGGAAAGGTGTAGTGAATTTCTGAAGCACCTCCATATTGGTAAAGATCTCCAGACCGGCAGTCACCGCCAGCAGGACAGCCTCATCCTGAGGAAGAGAATACGCTGATCCAGAAGTAGCATTCACCAGTTTTGCCTTAGGACCTATGTTTCCATTAGCCTCGAAAACTACGTGATAGGCTTGAGGCCCCCGTTCACAAATCATTCTAGCCAACACATCTACCAGATGCGGATGCTTGACATCCTTATCAAGCTGACGAAACTTGATTTCATTAGCCATCGGCTTATCTGTTACAATGGAGAGTGCACGTTTCTCCTGGGCATCAGTAAGAGTGACAACACAAGCCTCCTCTGCATCAGGAATTGCAAAAGCTCCCTGATAAACTAATTTTATTTTTTCCATTTTCATTATCCTTTCTTTGGTCTAAACAATACGGCAAAGGCAACACCAACCACGAGTGCATAACCTGCGAAGATAAACCAGCAAGTCTGCCAATCGCCCATCAAATATCCATTCTCCCAATGACAATAATGGTTGATCACCTGTCCTGCAAGAATTGTGCCAACAGAGGCTCCCAAACCATTGGTCATCAGCATGAAAAGTCCCTGAGCAGAAGCACGCACCTTAGGCTCGCATTTCTGATCTACGAACAGTCCACCCGACACATTGAAGAAATCGAATGCCACACCATAGACGATACATGAGAGTATGAAGAGGGTTACGCCTGGGAAAGCAGGGTTACCCAATCCGAAGAATCCGAAGCGGAATACCCATGCAAACATAGCAATGAGCATCACAACCTTGATGCCATAGCGCTTGAGGAAGTATGGAATCAGGAGAATGCAGAGTGCCTCTGCCACCTGGGAGATAGAAACCAGGAGAGTGGCATTATTGGCTGCAAATGTATCCAGCATCGAAGGATCGCCCTTGAAACTGGTGATGAACGGAGTAGCATAACCATTGGTTACCTGCAGGCTCATACCCAGCAGACCCGAGAAGATGAAGAACATCGCCATCTCGCGGCTCTTGAAGAGCTTGAAGGAATCGAAGCCCCAGGTCTCCATCCAGCTGCGTGCCTCTTTCTTCACCAACGGGCACTGTGGCAGGCTGAAGCAGTAGAGGAAGAGGGCGATGCCCAATACTCCAGATACCAGGAACTGGAAGTGGGTATATTGGAACTTATGTGCATTTTCGGTAAAGAGGAACATAAACGAACCATTATCCCAGGTTGCACAGTTGACAATCCACATGGTAAGGATGAATCCTACGGTACCGAAGACGCGGATTGGAGGGAAATCCTTCACGGTATCAAGTCCATGATTCTTCAGAATGGTGAATGCCGAAGTATTTGACAGCGCCAGCGTAGGCATATAGAAAGCTACGCTGAAGGTATAGATCGTCATGAAGACAGTCTCGTTAGGAGTAGCACTCGCCTCTCCCATCAGGAAAAGAGCTATCATCGACAAGCCGGCCAGGAGATGGCAATAGCCCAAGAGGCGTTGCGGCTGCACATACTTGTCAGCAACAATGCCCATCAATGTAGGCATGAAGATAGAAACTATACCCTGGATGGTATAGAACCAGGAGATTTCAGCACCCATCCCAGCCTTGCCGAGATAGTTGCCCATAGATGTGAGATAGGCTCCCCAAACTGCGAACTCCAGAAAGTTCATCAGCGCCAAGCGAACTTTTAGATTCATTTTCTTATTATTATATTTCCTTATGGTTTTAATATTCTTTTTCTGTCTGCTGCGTCCTCCTTCTCAAGGGATACGCCATTGCAGATTATATCTTGCAAAGATACACAAAATCTCTTAAAGAACGCAGATTTTTTAAGATTATCCGCAAAAAAGCTAGTTTATTTAACAAATAATATGTAATTTTGCAGCCGAAATCAAAACAAAAGATAAAATGTTATTAAAGTTTTTCCTAACGTGTAATAAGATTGGCGCCTTTACGCTAGGTGGAGGCTACGCCATGATACCTATCATGGAGAGAGAATTCGTGGATAAGAACAGATGGATGGACAAACAGGAATTTATGGACATCATGGTGGTGGCTCAAACTACCCCGGGCATCTTCGCCATTGATATGGCGAGCCATATCGGCTACAAGATGAAGGGTGTATGGGGTGGCATAGTGGGGGCTGTCGGCATCGCCCTGCCTTCTATCATCGCCATTCTCATCATCGCCATGTTCTTCCAGCAGTTTAAGGATAATTATTGGGTGGCGAAGTTCTTTGCGGGTGTTCGTCCGGCTGTGGTGGCGCTGATTGCGGCTCCTTGCTTCAAGATGGCAAAGACGGCGAACATCAACCGCTACAACATCTGGATTCCGTTTGTATGCTGTGCGCTGATTGCTGCATTCGGCATCTCGCCTATCTACATTATCATTGCTGCCGGCGTGCTTGGCTGGCTTTATGGCAAGTACAAGAAGCAAAGCTAATCATAAAGTTAAAAGGTTCAACGCTAAAATGTTCAAAAGTTCAACGCTAAAAGTTCAAAGTAAGAAAAACTGCTATTCCTGAAGTTATTTATCATATTTACCAAGATTGGTACATTTAATTTTGGTGGAGGATATGCGATGCTTTCGCTCATCCACAACGAAACCGTAGTAAAGAACCATTGGCTCACCAATGCCGAGTTTACGGATATCGTGGCTATCAGCCAATCTACTCCGGGCCCTATCGGCATCAACTGCGCCACATACGTGGGCTATACCGCCTGTCTTCATGCCGGTTATCCTACCTGGGCAGCCTGGGCGGGTTCCTTCCTGGCATCCCTCTCAATCATGTGGCTGCCATTCATCATCATGATTCTCATCAGCCGTTATCTGATGACTCACAAGGATTCCAAGATTGTGAAGGACATCTTCGCAGGTCTTCGCCCTGCCATCATCGGATTGATTGCTGCAGCAGCTGTGCTCTTGATGAATAAGGAGAATTTTGGATCGCCAACAGAAGATCCATTTGCTTTCGGTGCCAGCGTAGCATTGTTCCTGGGTGCATTCTATTTCACCAAAGCCAAAAAGGCAAATCCGATATTGCTGCTTTTCATCTGTGGAATCATCGGGTTGTTTATCTTCTAAACAACCCAAACACCTTCAAATAGGCACAAAAAAAAATTGATTGTCTCACGACAACCAATCTTTTATTAACCTTAATAATCTAATACCATGAAAAACATGCTGCAAAATTACAAATAATCCTGCAACTTACCATATTTTATTGTAAAAACCTACAAAAATTAACTCTCTTTAAAGGATTTTCCATTCCATTTAAAGCTTCTTTGCAATTTTATTGCATTTACTGCCTTTTTATCATCAGCAGAAAGCAATGGCAAAGACAGGCGTACAACCAGCGAGTTTTCGTTCTGCAAAAGCAAGGCGCTCACCATTCTCGGTTCTATCATCGCCTTCAGTTCTGCAAAGCGAGTTTCGCTCATCGTATCCGGTTTCTGAATAAGGCTTTCTGCCAAATCCTCCATTCGCTTGCCATCCAGGAGACGAGTGGCATCCATCTTCCTCCAATCCTGATTATAGAAATAGAGCTCACTCTCCTTCTCGGGACCAGCGAAAGTCTTGACTACGCAGAGCACGGAATCTCCGTTTTCCACAGGCAACTTTTTCATCTGCAAGGTAGAAGCCTTGGTCATACGGATCTGCACGAAGTCCTGGGTCAGCGTATCCATCACGCTCACCTCTTCCAGGAGATTCTTCACTTCAGCCTTCACTCCCATCTCCTGCAACTCAGCAAATTCGAGTCGCATATTCTTGTTGAGACAAGGCATTACTTCATCAGGCATCGAAACCAGCAGGTCCTTCATCGACTTGGCTTCCATGCCCAAGCTTGCCATCATCAGGCAAGCGCATAATATATATTTTATCTTCTTCATCACTACAATTCCTTAGACCACTTCTTTCCCCAAGGGGTAAAGAGCCAAATCAAAAATGCCGTAGCCGGAACTAAGCATATTGCGAAAGTTAAAGCCAATGTATTCATAAATTTAACGTTTAGAAATTATATAACCAATAACAGATAAGACTGTAGATAATACTACGCCTAATAAAATGGCACTTATTGTACCACCCTCATCTGTTTTAACAATGCCAAACAAAGCAGCCAATCCACCTAAAACCATTATGGTATAAGTAGATTTACTCATATCAAAGAAATACTTTACTACTGTTTCTTTGGTAAATTTTTCTTTTTCCCTATCTTCTCTTACAGTCATATTTCTCTATTTTCCGACAAAAGTACAGAAAATAATTGTAATCTGCAAGTTTTTTCTTGTTTTTCTATCCAACAATCGCTAAAAAACGAAAAAGAGGAAAGTGTTTCTGGCGAAACACTTCCCTCTCAAATTGTCTAATCTATTAATCGTACTTATCTTCTTCAGAAAAGATTTACTCCTCAACAGCAGCCTGCGCCGCAGCCAAACGTGCGATAGGCACGCGGAATGGAGAGCATGAAGCATAGTTCATACCAACCTTAGCGCAGAACTTAACAGATGATGGCTCACCACCATGCTCACCGCAGATACCTGTGCGGAGGTTAGGACGGGTAGCACGACCATTCTCTACAGCCATCTTGATGAGCTGACCAACACCCTCCTGGTCGAGAACCTGGAATGGGTCAACCTTCAAGATCTTCTTCTCCATGTATGCAGGGAGGAAGGAAGCGATGTCGTCACGAGAGTAACCGAAGGTCATCTGTGTCAAGTCGTTAGTACCGAATGAGAAGTACTGAGCCTCCTCTGCAATCTGACCTGCAGTAAGGGCAGCACGAGGAATCTCAATCATTGTACCAATCTCGAACTCAACCTCTACACCGTACTCAGCGAATACCTCCTTAGAAGTAGCGAGGATGATAGCCTTCTGCTGCTTGAGCTCCTGAACGGTACCGATGAGCGGAACCATGATTTCAGGACATGGGTTGTAACCTTCCTTCTTCAACTCGCAAGCTGCACCGAGGATGGCACGAGTCTGCATAGCTGTAATCTCTGGGAATGTGATACCGAGACGGCAACCACGATGACCGAGCATAGGGTTGTTCTCTGCCAGAGAGTTCACACGCTTCTTGATTTCCTCTATGCTTACGCCCATTTCCTTAGCCATGGTCTCCTGACCAGCCTTATCGTGAGGTACGAACTCGTGGAGAGGTGGGTCGAGCAAGCGGATGTTCACGTGGCAGCCATCCATAGCCTTGAGGATGCCGTAGAAGTCAGCCTTCTGATATGGGAGGAGCTTGGAAAGAGCCTTCTCACGACCCTCAACAGAGTCAGCCAGAATCATCTCACGCATCGCAACAATCTTCTGATCATCGAAGAACATGTGCTCTGTACGTGTCAGACCGATACCCTTGGCACCGAATGCACGAGCTACCTCAGCATCGTGTGGAGTATCTGCATTGGTACGGATCTCCATCTTTGTATATTTGTCGCAGAGGTCCATCAGCTCCTTGAAGTCGCCTGAAAGCTCTGCAGCCTTTGTCTCAATCTGTCCTGCATAAACCTGACCAGTAGTACCGTTCAGAGAGATGTAATCACCCTCCTTGTAAACTACGCCCTCAATCTCAACAGTCTTAGTCTTGTAGTCAACGTTGATAGAGCCAGCACCAGATACACAGCACTTACCCATACCACGAGCTACAACGGCAGCGTGAGATGTCATACCACCACGAGCGGTAAGGATACCCTCGGCAGCTGACATACCAGCGAGGTCTTCAGGAGAAGTCTCGATACGAACCATGATGACCTTCTTACCGTCCTCATGCCCACTCCTGAGCATCGTCTGCATGGAATACAATCTGACCGCAGGCAGCACCTGGAGATGCAGGGAGGCCCTGTGTGATGACCTTAGCCTTAGAGAGAGCCAGCTTATCGAATACTGGGTGCAGAAGTTCATCGAGCTTCTGAGGCTCACAGCGCAGGATAGCAGTCTTCTCGTCGATCATACCTTCGTGGAGGAGGTCCATAGCAATCTTCACCATAGCGGTACCTGTACGCTTACCGTTACGTGTCTGGAGGAACCAGAGTTTGCCTTCCTGTACGGTGAACTCCATGTCCTGCATATCGTGATAGTGGTGCTCCAGCTTATCCTGGAGAGCGTCGAGCTCCTTGTAAAGCTCAGGCATAGCCTCTTCCATAGAAGGATACTTAGCAACGCGCTCCTCCTCAGAGATGCCAGCACGCTCAGCCCAGCGCTGAGAACCGATCTTTGTAATCTGCTGTGGTGTACGGATACCTGCTACTACGTCCTCACCCTGTGCATTGATAAGATACTCACCATTGAAGAGGTTTTCACCATTACCTGCGTCACGAGAGAAGCAAACACCAGTAGCAGAAGTTTCACCCATGTTACCGAATACCATCGCCATCACTGAAACTGCAGTACCCCACTCATCAGGAATACCTTCCATCTTACGGTAGAGGATAGCGCGCTCGTTCATCCATGAACGGAAGACGGCGCAGATAGCACCCCAGAGCTGATCGATTGGGTTAGTAGGGAAATCCTGGCCCGTCTGCTCCTTGATAGCAGCCTTGAAGAGCTCAACGAGCTTCTTGAGCGACTCTACAGAGAGGTCCTTGTCGAGAGTAACTCCCTGCTCTTCCTTCACCTTTTCGATGATAGCCTCGAATGGGTCGATATCTTCCTTGTTAACTGGCTTAAGACCCATAACAACATCACCATACATCTGTACGAAACGACGATATGAATCGTAAACGAAATGAGGATTACCGGTCTTCTTGACCATACCCTCAGCCACCTCATCATTCAAACCAAGGTTGAGGATTGTATCCATCATACCTGGCATAGAAGCGCGAGCACCTGAACGTACTGAAACGAGGAGAGGATTCTCTACGGAACCGAACTTGCTGTTCATCAATGCCTCTGTATGAGCCACGGCAGCCATTACCTCGTCCTGAAGGAGCTCCTTGATTTTCTCCTCACCCACCTCATAATACTCGTTACAAGTATCAGTTGTGATGGTGAAACCTGGAGGTACAGGTACACCAATAAGGTTCATCTCGGCGAGGTTTGCACCCTTACCGCCAAGAACTTCACGCATCTTCGCATTTCCTTCGGCTTGTCCATTACCGAATGTATAAACTCTTTTTTCGTTCATTTTGTTATAGGTTCAAAATTTTATATAATTCTAGTTATTATCAAATTGTTTTGATGATGCAAATATACTACATTATTTTGAAACCACCAAACTTTTATACTCTTTTTTTGCTATCCCGAGATTACATTTTTAAACTGTTGTCGCACACACGGGACTATTTTTAACAATCTACTATCAATACGCAACGATTGAGAGGAATTTATAAGTTGACAAAGAAAGAGATTCTGACAGTTTGAGAGGCTGAGTTCCCCTCAAGGGCCCCCCTTTTTGCTACGTCGCAATGCGGGAATTATTACGTCGGGACGCAGGAATTGCTACGTCGCGACGTAGGAAAATGGGCACTGGGAGAGGAAAGGGACAGGCGATTCCATCGCCTGGAACTGGGGCTCAGAGGGGACAGCGGGAGAAAGCATGGGTGAAGATTTCAAAAAAGAGCAAAAGGTCAAAAGGTCAAAAGTCACATTTGACAAAAGTGAAAAAGTGAAAGTGAAAAGGTGAATGTGGTGAATGGTGAATTGGGTGAATCTGCTGAAAGTGTAAATGTGAATGCAAAATGAATTCTTATAATAAGGATTAAAAATCCATATAATAATGTACGCGCGTAAGTACTACCTTATTATATATAGAAGAAATCTTCTACCTGAATATTCAAGAGCCAGTCAGCAACAATATTCAAGAGCCAGTCAGCAACCCATCGTCTTTTTATGTAAAGTCACTTTTGACCTTTTGACCTTTTTGCCATTCGCTGCATACATCATATTCATCAATTCACCTCGTTCACCATTCACCTCGTTCACCATTCACTTTTTCACTTTCACTTTTCACCTTTTTCTCTCCATTTTCTCTCCTTTTCCTTTCCCTTTCCCCTTCTATCTCCCCCACCATTCATTCCTCTCTACCTCACAACATCCGGGACAAAGACTGAAAAAAAACGGGACAACTCTTTCGTTTCTCGCAAAAATGTATTAACTTTGCAGCCATAAAAAAACAAATTTGAATTATGGCAAGAAAACGTAAACCATTACCTCTCTTGGAGAACATCACCATCGAGGCCGTAGCAGCCGAGGGTAAGTGCATCACTCGCGTAGATGACCAGGTCATCTTCGTGCCTTTCTGCGTGCCTGGCGATGTTGTAGATTTGCAGGTAGTTAAGAAAAACATAAGTATTGCGAGGCGAAGGTAGTTCGCTTCATCAAGAAGAGCTACGTAAGACAGGAGCCTATGTGCGAGCACTTCGGTATCTGTGGCGGTTGCAAATGGCAGAACCTCCCTTACGAGGAACAGATCAAGGCGAAACAGAAGCAGGTGGAAGACCAGCTCACCCGCATCGGCAAGATCGAGCTCCCTGAGTTTCGCCCTATCATGGGCAGCGTGAAGACACAGGAGTACCGTAACAAGATTGAGTTCGGATGCAGCAACAAGCGCTGGTTTACTTCAGAAGAGTTGGCTCAACTTCCTCAGAAAGAGGATGATACCGTAACTTCACTCAAGGAGCGTCACGCACAGAATGCCATCGGCTTCCATATCACCGGTGCCTTCGACAAGATTTATCCTATCAAGAAGTGCTGGCTGATGGATGACCTCTGCAACGAAATCCGCAACTTCGTCTTCGAATACGCAGACTCTCACAACTATACCTTCTACGATCTTCGCGAGCAGCATGGATTGCTCCGCGACATGATGATCCGCAATTCGAACACAGGCGAGTGGATGCTAGTATTCCAGTTCCACTATGATGAGGAGGGTGATGAGCAGAGAGCCTTGGAGCTGATGCAGCAGGTGGCTGAC
>ENA-OQET01000925-OQET01000925.1-human-gut-metagenome-genome-assembly--contig:-NODE-925-length-14260-cov-3.582891_pt1 | contig 14260 bp, 17 predicted proteins | sample MGYA00242800_ERZ504645 | MGnify/ENA primary metagenome ERZ504645 (study PRJEB26092, sample SAMD00036308) | human gut metagenome | host: Homo sapiens | study: EMG produced TPA metagenomics assembly of... | reverse complement strand
GCTATTCATCTCCCGGCTACGTTTCATTGACTTATTCCCTCTTACAAAAGATTCCCCTGATACAGGGCTGCATGAACAGTACTGTACCGGGGATCTTTTATTCAACTGCTTGGTAATGATCGTTTATTTCAAGCCATACTCTGCTGCAAGTTTTTTAAATTCAGGAAGAGAATTCACAATTGTCTCATAGGATACACAATATGCAAGTCTCACATAACCGGGGCATGCGAAGGAGCTTCCCGGTACCATAAGGATGTTATATTTCTTACCGGCTTCACAGAAGGCTTTTTCGTCTTCAACCGGAGATTTTACAAAGAGATAGAAGGCACCCTGTGGTTTGATGCACTCAAATCCGCATTCTTTCAGGCCATTATAAAGTGCCTGCCGATTTTTATCATAAGCTGCAAGATCCGTCTTGGCGTCTACACATTTTGCAACTACCTTCTGGATCAGGGACGGTGCATTTACACAGCCAAGTGTACGGTTTGCAATGGTTGCTGCAGAGATCAGCTCTTCGCTTCCGTCTGCCTCATCAGGGATCACCAGATATCCGATACGTTCACCCGGAAGGGAAAGAGATTTGCTGTAGGAATAGCCTACAACAGTATTGTTATAATATTTCGTCAGGTATGGGACCTCCACGCCATCATAAGCCAGCTCACGGTATGGCTCATCGGAGATCAGGTAGATCACAGTTCCGAACTCTTTCTGTTTTGCTTCCAGGATTGCGGAAAGCTTCTTGATCGTTTCTTCTGAATATACAACTCCGGTAGGATTGTGTGGGGTGTTTACGATAACCGCTCTTGTCTTCGGTGTGATCTTCTGCTCAAACTCAGCGAGATTTGGCTGGAAAGTTGTGGTATCTGGAGAGATTTCCACAAGGACACCATCATAATTGCGGACATATGCACCGTATTCCAGAAAATAGGGTGCAAAAACGATCACCTCTTCTCCAGGATTCAGGATTGTTTTCAGGATCACATTCAGTCCGCTTGCAGCGCCGACGGTCATGATCAGATTCTTTGCGGAAAATTTTGTATCGAAACGTCTGTTGAGGGATTCTGCGATGGTCTGGCGTACATCCTCAAAACCTGCATTGCTCATATAGCCGTGAAGAATAGTCGGATCCGTAGTGTTTACAAGCTCGATAATTGCTTCGCGGACGCTGTCCGGTGCCGGTACACTTGGATTTCCGAGACTGAAATCAAAAACCTTGTCTGCGCCGTATTTCGCACGGAGGCGGTTTCCTTCCTCAAACATCATACGGATGGCGGAATTATTTTTTACGTAGGGTTTCATTTTTTCTGATATCATTTTGTGCTCTCTCCTTTTATCCGATTTTACAGGGTTTCATATCATTATTTCTACCATAGTCAGAATCTGTTGTACTGTCTACAATTTTACCCCGTCTTGCTTCAGCGTGTCAATACTTTGTCCAGGTAAAGTGCTTCATATTTCCTATGGACAATGCTAGTGTACCTGTTTGTCTTCCGGTTTCGTTCGCACGATCCATACTGACAACGTGCTTCCCACCAGCGCGATCACGAATCCGGTCAGAACATCTGTCGGATAATGGACACCCAGATACAGTCTGGAAAATGCCACCAGTGCTGCCAGGACTACTGCCGGGATTCCGAATTTCTTCGGAAGCATCCGGAGCATTACCAGAGCAACGGCAAAGGATGCTGTGGTGTGACCTGACGGAAAAGAGAAATCCTTCGGTTTGGTGATCATAGGGATGAGAGCTTCGATTTCCGCAAAAGGCCTTGGTCTTGCCACTATATTTTTGAGAAGCAGGTTGGTAACGATTGCCCCGAAGATCAGGGACAAGGCTGCCGCATAGCCTGTTTTTCTTGTCTTTGGAACAGCAAGAAGAACAACTGCACAGAGGATCCAGAACCATCCTCCGTTTCCCAGAAATGTAACAGATTTCATAAATGGTGTCAGCATATCCATTCTTAAATATCGCTGGATCAGGAGAAGGATTTCTCCGTCCAGCTGTTGTATTGACTGTAAAATATTCATATACCTCTTACTGATCAGACGCTACCGCAATCTGCTTTGCCAGCTGTTCATAGCCATGCAGCTGCCCGGCAGTTTACCTGGTCAGATCAGCTTTCTCCTCTTTCTTTATTTTTCATTTCTTTATTTTTCAGCAGACAGAGCAGCTTTCTTTTATATTTCTGCATCTGCAGCTGTCTGATTTACTTATTATCTATTATACTGTATTTTTCTTGATTTTCTGATAACAAAAGCTAAATATTTTATAAATAAAACGCCCCTGCACTGCCGAAATTTCACACAGTACAGGGACATCTCCTTTCCGTTACTTAAAACTTTCTATATAAACTTTTCCTTTTCTTTCAGGATGGCTGCGCTTTACGCTCCGCGCTCTGCCTCCCGCTCCTTATAATGATGTGCCTCCTCCAGCATCATATCTTTCACCTTCATCAGTCGGATCTGGGTACTTCTCTCGTTCTCATCCAGCTTCATGGTGATGTATTTGATGTTTGCCTGTGCTTCCGGTATGATGACATGCTCCAGGGCATTTACACGACGCCTTGTTTTTTCGATCTCGGAAGCCATAAGCTGACAGGCCTTTTCCACTTCTGCCAGACGAAGCATATCCGGCAGGATGTCTGCCAGGGATTTTACCGCTCCGTCCAGATCACTGGATGTTAAAAGCAAAGCCATAGGAATAGATATCGTTAGCATCCGGTGTTCTTGTTTTGTATTCAAAAACAGGAATATCCACACTCATGACATTCTTTTTTCCGGTTTCCAGATAAACTTCCTGCTTGGGAGCCATCAGTGCCGTATTCAGCGTCTCCTCCGACATTCCTGCTTTTGCAATGACAAAATTGGTGTTGGCGCTTCGGATACCGGCTTCTACTTTTTTTCGCAGCTCCATATTCTCCCGTACCAGATCCAGGAACTGTCTCATCAGCTCGTCCCGCTTATCCTTCAGAAGCTTATGGCCACGTACTGCAGTCACCAGCTTCTTTTTCTGCTTCGTAAGCTCCATACGGGTAGGATTCACCTGTGTTGATGCCACAAATCATCCCCCCTTTATACTTTTCCGTAATACTGATCAAGGAATTTGTCATCGATACGTTTCAGCTCGCTTCTCGGAAGAATGGAAAGCAGCTTCCAGCCGATGGCCAGTGTTTCCTCAATATCACGGTTAGCCTGATAGCCCTGGGAAACATATTCCTTCTCGAAAGCATCTGCAAATTTTGCATAAATCAGGTCAATATCGGAAAGAGCTGCCTCACCAAGAATGGTCATCAGCTCTTTGGCCTCTTTACCACGGGCATATGCGGCAAACAGCTGGTTCATGGTGTTTGCATGGTCTGCTCTTGTCTTGCCTTCACCGATACCCTTATCCTTCAGTCGTGACAGAGACGGAAGAACATCGATGGGCGGTGTGATTCCCTTACGGTAAAGCTCACGGCTCAGGATGATCTGTCCCTCTGTGATGTAACCGGTAAGGTCCGGGATCGGATGGGTCTTATCATCCTCGGGCATAGTCAGGATCGGAACCATGGTGATACTTCCTGATTTTCCTTTCTGACGGCCTGCACGCTCATAAAGAGAAGCAAGATCTGTGTACATATATCCGGGATATCCACGACGTCCCGGAACCTCCTTACGAGCCGCGGAAACCTCACGGAGCGCATCGGCATAGTTTGTGATATCCGTAAGGATTACAAGAACGTGCATGTCTTTTTTCGAAGGCAAGATATTCAGCCGCTGTCAGTGCCATTCGCGGAGTAGCGATACGCTCAACAGCCGGGTCATTTGCCAGGTTCACAAACAGAACAGTACGATCTATAGCTCCGGTTTCCTTAAAGGCTCTCTACAAAGAAGTTTGACTCCTCGAAAGTGATACCCATGGCTGCAAATACAACGGCAAACTGCTCATCTTTTCCGCGTACCTTCGCCTGTCTTGCGATCTGTGCTGCAAGCTGTGCATGGGGAAGACCGGATGCGGAGAAGATCGGAAGCTTCTGTCCACGTACCAGGGTGTTCAGTCCGTCAATCGCAGATACACCCGTCTGGATAAACTCCTCCGGATAGCTTCTGGCCGCCGGATTCATGGGAAGTCCATTGATATCTCTTCTCTCTTCCGGAAGGATCTCCGGGCCGTCATCAATGGGACGTCCCAGTCCGTCAAAAACACGGCCCAGCATATCGCCGGATACACCAAGCTCCATGCTCCGTCCCAGGAAACGTACCTTGCTGTTGGAAAGGTTGATACCCGTGGAGCTCTCAAACAGCTGCACCAGTGCATTGCTTCCGTCGATCTCCAGAACACGGCATCTTCTTGTTTCGCCATCGGCAAGCTCGATCTCACCAAGCTCGTCAAATGCCACATCTTCAACGCCCCGTACCAGCATCAAAGGGCCGGCAACTTCCTGTATGGTTCTATATTCTTTTGGCATTTTACAGGCCCTCCTTTTCCAGAAGTTCTGCAGTCTCTGCTGCAAGCTGGCGGGTTACCTTCTCATACTCTGCTGCCAGCTGATCTTCTTTTGTATATTTATAACGGCCGATCTGCTCACGTACCGGAAGCTTTACGATATCATTGATATCCGCACCCTGTTTCAGCGCATCCAGTCCCGCATCATAAAATGCAAGTACCAGACGCATCATATTGTGCTGTTTTTCCAGAGATGTGTAGGTATCGATCTCGTGGAAAGAGTTCTGGTGGAGGAAATCCTCTCGGATGGAACGGGCTGCTTCCATTTTCAGTCGGTCACCCGGAGAAAGCGCATCCATACCTACCATCTTTACGATTTCTTCCAGCTCTGCCTCTTCCTGAAGAAGGGTCATCATTCTCTGACGGAGCTTCATCCAGTCATTCGCTACATTTTCGTCAAACCATCCGCCAACGCTGTCCAGATACAGAGAATAGCTGGTCAGCCAGTTGATCGCCGGGAAATGACGTTTGTATGCAAGGTTTGCGTCCAGTCCCCAGAATACCTTTACGATTCGAAGTGTAGCCTGGGAAACCGGCTCGGAGATATCACCACCTGGAGGAGATACAGCGCCGATCGCTGTCAGGGCACCCTCTCTTCCGTCTTTTCCACTGCAGATCACATGTCCGGCACGCTCATAGAACTGTGCAAGACGGGAACCAAGATATGCAGGATAACCTTCCTCGCCTGGCATCTCCTCCAGCCGTCCGGACATCTCACGGAGAGCCTCAGCCCATCTGGAAGTAGAATCTGCCATCAATGCTACGGAATATCCCATATCACGGAAATACTCCGCAATTGTAATACCTGTATAGATCGACGCCTCACGAGCTGCAACCGGCATATCTGAGGTATTGGCGATCAGAACCGTACGCTCCATCAGAGACTGTCCTGTTTTTGGATCCTTCAGCTCCGGGAACTCGTTCAGAACGTCTGTCATCTCATTTCCACGCTCACCGCAGCCGATATAAACCACGATATCTGCCTCAGCCCATTTTGCAAGCTGATGCTGGATAACCGTCTTACCGCTTCCGAACGGGCCGGGAACTGCTGCCACACCACCCTTGGCAATAGGGAACATGGTATCAATAACACGCTGTCCTGTTACCAGAGGCTTGGCTGGCGGAAGTTTCTTACTATACGGACGGCCACGTCGTACCGGCCAGTGCTGCATCAGGGTCAACTCTTTATCGCCGTCTGCTGTGGAAAGAACTGCAACGGTCTCATCCACGGTAAACTCACCGGATTTAATTTCCTTCAGAGTACCTTTCATATTGGGCGGTACCATGATCTTCTGTGTAACAACAATAGTCTCCTGAACGGTTCCAAGAACATCGCCGCCCTCCAGCTGATCTCCCACCTTCGCAACCGGAATGAAATTCCATTTTTGTCCCGCTTCAAGGCAGGAACCTCAACGCCTCGTTTCAGGTTGTTGCTGCCTGCTACCTTCATGATGTCATCCAGCGGACGCTGGATTCCATCGTAAATGCTTGTAATAAGGCCAGGACCAAGCTCCACGGAAAGGGGCACCTCCATGGACTCTACCGGTTCTCCCGGGCGAAGTCCTGAAGTCTCCTCATATACCTGTATGGAAGCCTCATCTTCATGCATCTCAATAATCTCACCGATCAGACGCTGGCTGCTTACACGAACCACGTCATACATATTTGCATCCCGCATACCCTTGGCAATTACCAGCGGTCCTGCCACCTTCTTAATGGTTCCTCTGCTCATCTGAACCAATCACCTGCTTTCTTGTCACTCATTACTGAAAAGAATATCGGAGCCAACTGCCGTCTCCACGGATTTCTTTACATTTTCGATACCTGCACCTGTATTTCCGGAAATTCCGGGAATCTGAATGATCGCAGGCATCAGCTCCTCACTGTATTTACTGATCTCTGCGGAAAGCTGGGCCGCCAGCTGTTCCGTAATATAAATAACCGCATATTCACCGGCCGCCAGACGGTTAAGCTTCTCTTTACCTTCTGCAGGATCCTCCACCGGAAAAGTATCAAGGCCAAGAGCCGCAAACCCGTAAATGCTGTTATAATCACCTAAAACTGCGATCTTATACATACATTTCCCTTGCCCTTTCCCGGATAAACTCTTCCGGAAGGCCGCTGCGCTTTCCGGTGAGAATGATCCGCACCGTCTTGATCTCATTTTCACGGGCAAGCACATAGGCTACCAGCGGTCCCAGTGAAAATGAATTGTACAGCTGAGGGCGGATGGTCTCCATGATCTGGTTATCACACCATCTCTCAAAAGCGGAAGCTGATTCCGCCAGTGCCAGAGCTCCGTCCCCATATTTCGTTTCTGCCAGATAACCCATGATCTGATCCATTCCGCTTACTGCCGCGTGGATCAGTCTCTCCTTATCCAGTGTGTCACATTCTGCCATGGCTTTTTTCATAAAGTCCGAACTTTTTCCTGTTTTGCAGGCACGGACTGCGATCCGGATATCTGCTACCGCTACCGTGGATTCCGCATACTGCCGGACGATCTCTTCTTTTGACCGTTCTCCGGCTTTTTTTATGGCATCCAGTGCTGCCCGGTCTACGATAATATCCGCAAGCTGTCCGTCTCTTGTGTGCAAAAAGGTCTCATAGGCTTCTCTTGCCGCTTCCCGCATATCCTCAGGAAAACGATCATATTCCTTATCCTTCAGGAATTTCACCATATCCTCTCCGTCAATGGAACAGTCGCTGAAAAAAATATTCGGCGCTGCCCCTTGCAGGATGCTTGCCTTCACAGCCGCTTTCAGGTTATGGAAAAGATCCTGATAGGAAAGAACAGAAAACACAGATCGGTCCGCTACCAGCGAATCCATGATCTCCCAGATCTTTTCTCTCTCCCGAGAAAGAATGGCATCCGCACCGGCTGCAGGATCACCATTTCCCCAGCCCTTCTCTGTAAGGATCTGAAGGCACTGCTGCTCATCCTGACATGCCAGAAGCTGCTCGATCGCTGCCTGATTCAGAAGTCCGGTCTCCAGAACACGTATCCGCGCCACCGCATAGGCATAATCTTCACCAAACATCATTCACGCCCTCCTTTTTGCGATGGTGTTTTACGCAAACAAAATCTTTCTTACCTGATCCAGAAGCTCATCCCGCTTCTCTGCGAACATGGCATCAATGGAACAGTTTTCCTCAATGCCGCCGTATATCAGGATAAAACCTCCGTCTATGTTTCGGGTTTCACCGGAAATTTCCAGCACACCACCCTTTTTCTGTGCCAGGCTCTTTATTTCCTCACGGAAACCTGCCGGCATACGTTCCAGATCCTTTTTTGAAAAACAGATCTCTCCTTCTCTTGGAAGAAGATATTTCTCAGCCATATTCTTAAGGATCCCAAAATATTTTTCTTCATCCAGATTCTTCACACGGTCACAGGCATCTGCGATCACATTTCCGATCAGCTCCTGCTTGGCTGCAAGAACTGCGGTACGCTTCTTCATATCTGCAGCGGAAGCTGTCCGCTCTTCATAGCTTTTCACCTTTGCCCTGGACTGTTCTTCTCTCTGCTGCCGGATCTTATCTGCCTTTTCTCCGGCTTCCCTGAGGATCTCTGCGGCTTTTTTCTCCGCATCACTGATCGCAACGGCTGCAGAAGCATCGGCCTCTTCAAGAATCTGGCTTACCATCTTCTCTAATCCTGTCATGCTCTGCCCTCCTGATGAATCAAACCTGAATTCCGCTGACTGCAAGAATGGAGATCAGAAGAGCCAGAATCGCATATGTCTCAACCATTGCAGGGAAAAGCATGGCTTTACCGAACTGCTCCGGCTTCTTGGCTACGATACCGATGGAAGCTACGGAAGTTTTTCCCTGATGGATCGCAGAAAGAAGACCTGCGATAGCAATCGGAAGACAAGCCACAAAGATCATAAGACCGGTTTCCAGGGAAATATCAGCAACACCGCCACCCAGGATACCAACCTTGGAAAGTGCAAGGAATGCTACCAGCAGTCCGTAAATACCCTGAGTACCAGGAAGAAGCTGCAGAAGAAGAACCTTGGCAAATTTGTCCGGGTCTTCAGTTACAACACCTGCTGCTGCACGGCCGGCTGTACCAACACCGATGGCGGAACCTATACCTGCAAGAGCTACGGAAATTGCTGCTCCCAATAATGCCCAAACGATACCACTCATAATATTAATCCTCCTTAATATCTACATATTTTGTATTTTCGCGGAATGGGTGGAACTCTTTTCCTCCGCCCTCAAAGAATTTACCGAAAAACTCTACGTACTGTAATCGGCAGGTGTGCACGTATGCACCCAGAAGATTGATCAGAAGGTTAAAGATATGACCAATCACAAATACAAGGATAAATACGATCCATCCCAGAATACTGTCTCCCAGCATACTTCCCATCTGGTTCATAACTGATGCGATAACTCCGGTGGCAAGTCCCAGGGCCAGAAGTCTGGAATAGGAAAGGATATCACTGACCCATCCCGTGATATTGTAAAGATCGTAAGCTCCAAGCGCCAGCCTCAGGAACGGATTCTTCTTATCTCTTCCTGACATAAAGAGAATTCCCACAGCACCGATGATCGCCATCCATTTTCCGACCTGTATCACTGCCGGTGAAAGATTCAGATCCATCTGAGAAATAGAACGGAACATGCTGCTTGGGATAAAGATCAGGATCAGTCCCATAAGAAGCAGGAACCAGAGTACTACGTCATAGAAAAAAATCGAGATATTTTCTGTCACGTAACAGCATGTAACCCTTAAGACCCATTCCCAGAAACATATGGATCAGGCCAAACAGCATGGAGAACACCAGAAGTCTCATTGGCTCATTTAACGGTGCAAACCATACCGGCTTCACCGTGACCGGCCTGTGCAGATATACTTTCGAGAATACATCGATAAAATCTCCGAAATATCCGCCAAACATCACGCCCCAGAACAAAGTGGACAATCCACAGTACATAAAAAGCCGGATGGATTTCTGCATTCCGCTCTCCATCCTGGGGAACTTCAGAAGTACTCCCAGACAGACTGCAAAGACGATCAGTCCATATGCTGCGTCTGACAGCATCAGTCCGAAAAGAAATACATAGCAGGCTGTCATGATCATGGAAGGATCGATCTCTCCCTTTCCGGGAAGACCAAATGCTGCCAGAACTCCCTCTCCTGCTGCTCCGAATTTGCCGTTCTGAAGGGCAACCGGAACATTTCTCCCTCAGCATCTTCTGCTTCAAAAACAATATCGTACTTCTCCGTAAGCCGTTTCTCCATTGCAGAAACCTGTTTCTTCGGAAGATATCCTGTCACAAAAAAAGTGCTCTCCGACTGGCGGAGCTGTCCTAATACCTCATATTTCTGTGCACGGATCCGGAAATAATCGGACAAAAGCTGAAGAGAGCTCTTCCTGTCGTGAAGAGCACGTATCTGTTCCCGGATCTGTTCGGACTCTTCCTGAATGCGTACCACTTCATTCTTAAGGTTCTCCAGCTCCTGTGCCGGAACCTCTGATACCAGCTGTGCCGGTCTTGCAAATCCCTGCATCCGAAGCGCTTCTTCCAGTTCCTGTGCCTGTGCTTTCAGGCAGACAACCACCAGGCTCAGCTTACCGGCGTCATTTGAGATTTCCCGAATGTCAAAGGCTTCAAGCTGTGGTGCATCCGCTGCCAGCTGACTGTATACCTGATCCAGAGTTATATTTCCATCAATACTTCCCACAAGTACCGCTGCTTTCGCTGTACCGCCGAAGTTCATCGGAATATCCAGCTTCAGCCATGGAGCAAGAGCTGCTTCCTGCTGCTCGATCTTAACTGCTGCCGCATTGTTCTCTGTAAGCTTCTTCCGGTATCCCTGGATTTCTCTGGCTGTTCTCAGGATCTCTTCCTGATCCCGGATAGCTTCTTCCTCCTGCTTCCTTCCGATCAGCGGTTTCCCTGCCAGGGATGCCAGCATGGATTGCTTTTCCTTCGAAAATTCATCCAGTATTTCGATTGCCTGATCACAAAGGGATGCGTTCTTCTCAAAGATCAGCCGGGCATTCATAGTATCCATCGTCTTAAGCTCCGGATCCAATTCCGCTGCATCGATCTCCAATACTCCAAGTGACTGCAGTTCTTCCAATATGGCCTTACGGTTCTTTTTCATTGCGCAGATACTGATTCGCTGCATCTGCAATACTGCCATTTTCGCACTCCCCCTCTCAGAACAAACTGTCCATTACTGTCTGGATCGCCTGCTCGTGCTTCGACTCCGCTTTCTTTTTCAAAGCTGCAAGCTCTTCCTCCGCCTGTCCAACGACAGTGTTCTCTGTACTGTGTGCACGTTCTTCGGCTGCTTTCATATCAGATGCCGCCTGTTCGCCGGCGGCTGTTTCCGCCTTTCTGATAATATTCTCTGCCTCTTTCTCAGCTTCGCTGATGATACTCTGTGCACGGACGATGATCCTTACTTCTTCTGCTGTGCTTTTGCCTCCGCCTCTCTCACTGCCTTGATCGTTTCCTGGATCATCTGATCACCGCCTCTCTGCATATCCAAATTGTACCACAATCGCTTTTTCAAAACAATGTTTATTATGCAATTTAACGATAAATTTATTTGTATTGTGTCAAAAAGTCGTCATATATGTTATATTTTTACCATTTTTTCGCACACTTTTTATTTGTTTATTCTATTCATATTTTTATTTTATTCAAAAAAGCCATCAGCCCGATGAAAATGTTTTTTACATCTTCATCGGGCTGATGGCTTTCAATTATGAACAGACGGTGAATGCGGACTAACCTATTCACCCGACCTACAGTGGCTATCTGTTCTATTTGTTAATTGTACAGGTAATTTGCAATGTCTTCGCTTTTGATATTCTCAGCATCGATCCATACCGGATCAAGTAAAAACCTTCTTATCAATCTTTGTTTCCTTCTTCGGTGCAGTAGACTGAATAGCCGCCCACATGGTCTGATATCCCATCGCATAAGGATTCTGTGAAAGCACTCCCAGTTCTTCCCCTTTCTGGATCGCTTCCTGCTGTTTGCTGGTTGCATCTACGCCTACCATAGCAACTTTATTTTCTCCTGTGTCCTTATTTACCTCCAGAAACATTTCAGAAACCTCGGCATTGGTGCAGAAAACACCATCCAATGCCGGATATTTATCCAGAACTTCCTTCATGGCTTCCTTCATATCATCAACCTGGTCAGAATATACGGTTTCCACCACTTTAATATCCGTATAATTTGCAATATTATCCAGAAATCCTTTTACACGCTCCTGCGCGCTCTGTGTTTTCTCCTGTGCGGAAAAAACAGCCACATTTCCCATTTTTCCAATGGCGCTGCCAAGCTTATATGCTGCATATTTGCCGATCTGTGTATTGTCTGTTCCACGGAAAGCTCTGACCAGCTTTGTATCACTGACATTGGAATCAAATGCGACCACCGGAATTCCGTTCTCTTTCGCTGCTTCCAGCTGTGCCTGACAGGAATCCATATCTCCGGCAGAAAGACACACTACAGATGGATTCTCAGCGATCACTGCATCAAGAGTATTGATCTGACTTTCTACGTCCTCTTCATCATCCGGACCCTCAAAGGTCATCGTGATCTGCTTGTCTTTTTTGAAACCATACGCCTCATTTACGTCCTTGACAGCAGCTTCCATTCCTTCTTTTACTTTATTCCAGAACTCGCCTTTTTTGCTTTTGCTGACAACAGCTATTCTGGCACCTTCTTCAATAGAAAGAGTGTCATCGATCTCAGGGATCAGCGGGCTTTTTTCTTCTTCCACTTCGGTTGCTTCAGGGGTTTCCTGGACATCTGCTACAATCGGTGCAACAAGCTTTTCTACTTCTTCTTTCTGACAGCCTGTCAGCAGGGTTGCCACAGCCAACAAGGCTGCTGACGCTACTGCAGCTCTTTTCATTGTAATCTCCTCTTCCTCGCTGGTTACTGTTCTTTATCGTCTGCCTTGTCCGTCCACAGTAACTTATACTTTACAAAAATCTTACATTTGGTTACTTGCTTTTTACATTATACACTTTTTCGTATTTCCGTCCAGAGTTTTTACACTTTTTTCACAAAATCCAGAAACGCGCTTCCCTGTGGCTCTGTTTCAAACTTCATCATTTTTCCTGTTCTGGGGTGTTTGAATTCCAGACAACTGGAACAAAGTCCCAGTGATGTACCTTTTTCTCCCGAAGGATTATATTTCCGGTCTCCAAGAAGGGGCAGTCCCTCATGAGAGAGCTGCACACGGATCTGATGATGCCGACCTGTTTCCAGCCTGATCTTAAGAAGTGTCCGGGATTTTCCGTTTATCTCCTACTGATCCAGAACTTTATAGTGAAGGATCGCTTTTTTTGCTCCCGGTGTATTGGCAGACACCACCTGAGACATGTTGGCTTTTCCATTTTTTTTCAGATAGTCTGTAAGAGTCCCTTCTGAGCTCTTTGCTTTTCCCTCTGTTACTGCCAGGTAATATTTTCCGGTGCCTCCTGCCATCATCTGTTTACTCAAATTTCCTGCTGCTTCGGATGTTTTCGCAAATACAAGAATGCCTTCTACCGGCTGATCAAGGCGATGTACTACTCCCAGATATGGGATCTTTCCCGGTGTTTTTTGTGCCAGATAATTTTTCAGAGCACTTTCCATATCCATTGTTCCTATTTTTGCTGCCTGCACCGGCATTCCTGCTGTTTTTCTGCACACAAGGATCTCTTTGTCTTCATATAAAATATTTTCTTCAATCTGATAATTCCACATATTTTCTCATCTTACTTCCTTTCTCACAGAAGTATAACTGATGATGTTTTTGATGGCAACTGATAAATATAACTGTTCGGAAAATCTCTGATCGAAAATTTTGCTCTCTGCTCGGATCATATTATTTTATCCAGGGCTTTTCGGAACGGTTATATACTTAATATATGCAATCTTATATACACAACGAGACGGTCATCACTTTTTTTACTTTTACAGTTTCCAAAAATGATGACCGTCTCAACACTCTTCGTTATTCAATTTTTCTTCCTCTTCGTTCTTTCGAATAAAGTTTTCTTGTTATACTTATTATACTTATCAATCGAAATCTTTGATTTTATATACTTTATAAAATAATTTCGATTCTCTTTATTCAATTTTGAAATTTTTTCTTTTTCAGATTCTCTCTTCTTTTTTATTTCCTGCTCATTAAACGACTGATATATGTAAGTATATCTTTTCGATATTTAGAAAGTTTTATAGATCAGAAATCATTTTTTACGATGTTTGATTTCCTGTTTATCTGAAGAATTTCGGTGGTTATACTTTTTCCTGTTCACTAAACAATTCTGGACTTAACTTCTTAAATTCAAAACCATTTGTCATCTCTGTACTTTGCGATCTGCTGATTCAAATCGACCTATTGGGATTTTCTCCTCTGCAGTTCTTTAAAGTATCCTGGAAAAAAGTTCCTGCCCGATTCTTCTATTTTTAATATCCTCTCAGATATTCTTCTGATGCAAAGCTTCAATCCATATCCTAATGGTTCTGATATGCATTTCAAAGTATCGTTCTCATCTTCACGTTTGTTCTTGGAATCTCTTCTTTCCAACGAACCGGTGAGTTGAGGGTTTTACTCTTTCGGGAAATATTTCTTTACATATTTCCTGAAATCTTTGTATCAGGTGTGTGACAGTTGTTCAATATGAGTTACCGATTCTATATTACCTGAAATACTGATTTCCTTTTGTTTCTGATTTCTTAAAATATATAAGTAAGATTTAAGAGGATCTTATTTATATTTCATAAAAGAAACTTCTG
>ENA-OQET01000923-OQET01000923.1-human-gut-metagenome-genome-assembly--contig:-NODE-923-length-14264-cov-2.377166_pt1 | contig 14264 bp, 14 predicted proteins | sample MGYA00242800_ERZ504645 | MGnify/ENA primary metagenome ERZ504645 (study PRJEB26092, sample SAMD00036308) | human gut metagenome | host: Homo sapiens | study: EMG produced TPA metagenomics assembly of... | reverse complement strand
ATGGTAAGTCAGGGCGGCGCCAATCTTTCCGGCGGACAGCGCCAGCGTCTTACCATAGCAAGAGCACTGGTGGGAGATCCGGAGATCCTGATCATGGATGACAGTGCTTCTGCCCTTGACTTTGCCACAGATGCGGCTCTTCGTCATGCCATTCATGAGCAGACAAAGGGAATGACTGTGTTTATCGTTTCCCAGAGAGCAACCTCCATCAAGCAGGCAGATAAGATCCTGGTTCTGGATGATGGTGAGCTGGCTGGTGTGGGAACACACAAAGAGTCTTGATCGGAATCCTGTGAGGTCTACAGAGAAATCTGCCTGTCACAGCTTTCCGAACAGGAGGTGAACCGCTGATGGGAAGGAATAAAGAGACTATGAAGAGGGTACTGAAATTTATCAGCCCTTACAAAGCAAAAATTATCATTATGCTTCTGACAGCGCTTGTCACCGTTGGATTTACCCTGTATACACCCATTCTGATTGGTAATGGTGTAGATAATATCGTAGGTCCGGGAAATGTAAATACAGCCGGACTTTTGAAGGTGCTTGGAGCTCTGGCTGTGATCGTTGTGGGAAATGCAGTTTCCCAGTGGGTGATGAACCTTCTTACCAATCAGGTTACCTACAGCGTGGTGCAGGATGTGCGAAGCCAGGCGTTTGCCCATCTTCAGGAGGTGCCGGTATCTTATATAGATGCCAATCAGCCAGGAGATATTTTAAGCCGTATTGTTTCTGATGTCAGTCAGTTTTCAGATGGTCTCCTTATGGGCTTTACCCAGCTGTTTACCGGTGTGCTGACCATCTTTGGAACCATTGGATTTATGCTTTCCATCAGTGTGAAGATCACAGTGATCGTTATTTTGCTCACTCCGATTTCCCTGTTCGTGGCAAGCTTTATCGCAGGCAGAACCTTCCGCATGTTTCAGGAGCAGTCCGAGAAGAGAGCGGAGATGACTTCTATTGTGGAAGAGCTTGTTGGAAATCAGAAGATCGTGCAGGCTTTTTCCTATGAGGAGAGAGCTAATGAAAGGTTTGGAAAAGTAAATGAAGAGCTTCGCGTCTGCGGAATCAAAGCGATTTTCTTTTCCTCTATTACAAACCCGTCCACACGCTTTGTAAATGGTCTTGTTTACACAGCAGTTGGAATTTTTGGTGCATTTACAGTAATTAAGGGCGGTATGACTGTGGGACAGCTGACCAGCTTCCTGAACTATGCAAATCAGTATACCAAGCCGTTTAATGAGATTTCCGGCGTTATCACAGAGCTGGAGAATGCGCTGGCATGTGCAAAACGTCTCTTTGACTTTATTGATACACCGGCACAGGAGCCAGATGCGCCAGATGCTTGGGAGCTGGAGAAAGCAGACGGACGTGTAAGCGTGGAGAGTGTTTCCTTTTCTTACAGAAAAGAAGTTCCGCTTCTTACTGATATTTCCATTGACGTAAAACCTGGACAGAGGATCGCCATCGTCGGACCTACCGGATGCGGTAAGACCACTATGATCAACCTTCTTATGAGATTCTATGATGTAGATAAGGGACAGATTAAGGTAAGCGGTTATCCGGTAAGAGAGCTGACAAGAGACAGCCTGAGACGAAACTTTGGTATGGTGCTTCAGGAGACCTGGCTGAAGGCAGGAACCATCCGCGAGAACATTGCCTATGGAAAGCCGGATGCGACTTTGGAAGAGGTTATGGAGGCAGCTAAGCATGCACATGCCCACAGTTTTATCAAGCGTATGCCAAACGGCTATGATACCGTGATTTCAGAGGGAGGCGGAAATATTTCCCAGGGACAGAAGCAGCTTCTTTGCATTGCAAGGGTTATGCTGATGCACCCGGCTATGTTGATCCTGGATGAGGCCACTTCTTCCATTGATACCCGTACTGAGGTGAAGGTGCAGAAGGCTTTTGCAGAGTTGATGGAAGGAAGAACCAGCTTTATTGTAGCACATCGTCTTTCCACTATCCAGGAGGCAGATCTGATCCTGGTCATGAAGGACGGAAATATTATCGAGCAGGGCAGACATGAGGAATTGCTGGCGAAGAAGGGCTTCTATGCGAATCTGTATGAGAGTCAGTTTGCTATTTCATAAGGGGGGATGAATATGGAAAATAAGAATCTGGAAGAGACTGATGTAAATGAGAAGCAGAAAGCCAGAAATGGGAAGTCTGCTATGCCTATGAGAACCTGCCTGGTTATGATTCTGGCAGGGGTTTATGTGGCTTATCTGGGTGTTTCACTTTGCCAGAATGTAATAAATGGTGCTGAGGGCAGCAGTCCTGGCTTTATGGTTGCGGGAGTGATTTTTATGTGCTTGGCGTGGTTTTCGTGATCAATGGAATCCGCGGCAGCATAAAGGCTGGCAAGATTCAGAAGGAGTCGAATGCAGAAAGTGAAGCACAGGCTTCTGAGACAGAAACTTCAAGGACAGTTGAATCTAAAATGGAAAGTACTTCATCCTTGAATAAGAAAATGTCTATTGCTGATCGCGCTAATCTGGTTAGCCAGTTAGGGGATGCGACAGAGGATGAAGAATAGAGAGTATTGATTTTTTGAAAAGAAATTGATATATTAGATAGTGTTAATATATGTATGAAAAATGAGTGGTGTAGTTATTTCGAGAACGATGTACTAGTTTGCAGACCGGGCGGTTACTTTTGCGTTTTATGATTATAACAGCACGAAATTACGAATACAATACTAAATATAAAAAAATAAACAGACTTCCGAATGAGTGATAATCAATCAGAAGTCTGTTTTTTGTTGAAATACACGCTCTAGCGCCGTTTCCTGCGCCTGCGTTTCCCGCTTGGGTTATGTAGAGTGGACCAGCAGAATGCCTGCACCAACAGGATTCCCGCTGTGATTCCGATGCTGTCGATTCCCACATCACGTACAGAAGGTCCGCGGTCTGCCACAAAGGACTGGTGGTATTCATCAAAGCCTGCGAAGCCTACGCATATGGCGCCTGCCAGCAGGATCAGCCAGATACCTCTTACTCCGTAAACATAAAGTGGGAAAGAAATGGCAATGGCAAGCAGACAGTACTCTGTCATGTGAGCTGCTTTTCGCACATAAAATTCGATGGAGCTGGCAGAATAGGCGAGCTCGTCATAAGTTTTGTTTTCGTTGAGAACTTCATTCTTGGTTTCCACAATCTGGTAGCTGACTTCATAGCTTAGGGCTCCGGACACCTCCCCTGTCTGGGCTGAAAATGAATAGATCAGATACATCATCAGAATTGCAGGAAGAAAAGAAAGAGGTTTCAGTAAATGGATTAAAATTTTCTTCATGGGGTTTACTATAACACGGGAAAATAAGATTGTAAAGAAAAAGGTGATTTGACAAGGCTTTGAAAAAACAATAAAACCAGAGCAAGCAGAAGGGAGACAGGAGGGCAAAGAACTTGTTATTTACAGGAATCTATGCTAAAATTGTTGAAGTATGAAAAGCAGCGAGATACTTGGTGTGGAGAGACTCTGGCAGCCAGGTATCGTGTTGCTATAAAGAACGCACAATGGAGACCAGGAGGAAAAAGACAGGTATGAGTTTAGCTGATCATATTTTTATAGATATGTGTAAAGACGTAATTGAGAACGGAACCAGTACAGAAGGGGAGAAGGTCCGGCCGGTGTGGGAGGATGGCACTTCTGCTTATACGATCAAACGTTTTGGTGTTGTGAACCGTTATGATCTGAGAAAAGAATTTCCAGCGCTGACCCTTCGCAAGACCGCATTAAAGAGCGCTATGGATGAGATCCTCTGGATCTGGCAGAAAAAATCAAACACATTCATGACCTTCACAGCCATATCTGGGATAGCTGGGCTGACGAGAATGGCTCCATTGGAAAAGCGTATGGTTATCAGCTGGGTGTGAAGCATCAGTATAAAGAAGGCATGATGGATCAGGTAGACCGTGTTCTTTATGATCTGAAGAATAATCCATACAGCCGTCGTATTATGACCAATATTTATGTGCATGAAGATCTTCATGAGATGAATCTTTACCCATGTGCTTACTCTATGACCTTCAATGTAACAAAGGAGCTTGGAAAGGACAAGCTGACTTTAAATGCCATTTTGAACCAGCGCTCCCAGGATATCCTGGCTGCAAATAACTGGAATGTATGCCAGTATTCCCTGTTGTTGATGATGATCGCACAGTGCTGTGACATGGAAGCCGGTGAGCTGGTACATGTGATCGCGGATTGTCATATTTATGACAGACATGTTCCGGTTATCAAGGAGCTGATTTCCAGGACACCTTATCCGGCACCGACTGTGAAACTGAATCCGAATGTGAAGAATTTTTATGATTTTACCACGGATGATCTGATCGTGGAGAATTATCAGACCTGGCCTCAGATTAAAAATATTCCGATTGCCATTTAAACATGGAGTAAATGAGAAAGGGTTCCAATGCCGCATGCGTTTCAGATATGGTGAGGCTGCTGTAGCGGGCTACGGCAACCGAATTTGGGCAAAATCTCCCGCAAAGTGGGGCGTGCAGATTGCGGGAATGATTTTTAGACACGCTCTAGGAGTTCATATAAAGGAGATTATAAGAAATGAAAATAATAGTAGCTGCTGACAAAAACTGGGGAATTGGAAAAGACAATAAGCTTCTTGTAAGCATTCCGGCGGATATGAAAATGTTTCGTCAGGAGACCACTGGCAAGGTTTGTGTTATGGGAAGAAAGACCCTGGAGAGCTTCCCGGGAGGGCTTCCTCTTAAAAACCGCACAAACATCGTTCTTACCAGAAATGAGAATTACAAAGTGAAGGATGCCATAATCGTTCATTCTATTGAAGAGCTTATGGAAGAACTGAAAAAGTATCCGGCAGAGGATGTATACTGCATTGGCGGTGACACTATCTATAAACAGCTTCTTCCTTATTGCGATGCTGCTCAAGTGACCAAGATCGATTTCGCCTATATTGCAGACAGTTATTTTCCGAATCTGGATGAAGATCCACAGTGGCATGTGGCAGCAGAGAGCGAAGAGCAGACATATTTTGATCTGGAATATAAGTTTGTGAGATATGAGAGAAATAAATAAGCGGGAAAATATAATGTGTTTTCAAAAAAATCAGTTCTGCCATCACGACAGAACTGATTTTTGTTATGTGCTGTGTAGAGTGTGTTTGAAAAAATATGAAAATGGGAAGCTTAAGGAATTATTCAATAACTTCAGCCATCCCTCTGGAGCCTGGATGCGTCCCATCTGGATTCCGGTAAGGGTCTCATACAGCTTCTTGGTGATCGGTCCCCATCTCGTTCATGCCGCTTGGGAAGCAGATCTCTTTGCCGTGGTCCACGATCCTTTCCAACAGGAGAGATAACAGCAGCAGTACCGCAAAGACCGCACTCTGCGAAATCCTTCACTTCGTCGAAGTATACTTCTCTTTCCTCAGCCTCAAGTCCAAGGTACTCTTTCGCAACGTAGATCAGAGAACGACGTGTGATGGATGGAAGGATACTGTCAGACTTCGGAGTAACAACCTTGCCGTCTTTTGTTACGAATAAGAAGTTTGCTCCGCCTGTCTCTTCAACCTTGGTACGAGTCTTGGAATCAAGATACATGTTCTCATCGAATCCGTTCTTATGAGCGTCAACAATCGCATGAAGGCTCATTGCGTAGTTAAGACCAGCTTTGATATGACCGGTACCATTTGGTGCAGCACGGTCAAAGTCGCTGACACGGATTGTAATCGGCTTAGCGCCGCCCTTTTGAAGTATGGTCCGACAGGTGTGGTGAATACACGGAACTGATACTCGCTGGCAGGGTTTTACACCGATAACAGCATCGCTTCCAAACATGTACGGACGTACATATAAAGTAGCACCAGAACCATATGGCGGAACATATGCTGCATTTGCTTTAATTGTCTGAACAACTGCGTCAACAAAACGGTCTTTCGGGAATACAGGCATTTCCAGTCTTGCGGCGGAATGCTCCATACGCTCACCGTTCAGGTCAGGACGGAAAGTAACGATATGTCCGTCTTCTGTAGTATATGCTTTCATACCCTCAAAAACAGTCTGTGCATACTGAAGGACACCTGCACACTCACTGATGGTAACCATATCATCTGTGGTAAGGCCTCCCTCATCCCACTTGCCGTCTTTATAATTGGATACATAACGGTAGTCTGATTTTTACATAACCAAAGCCTAGGTTGGCCCCAGTCAATGTTCATTTTTTTCCATAACAAATTTCCTCCTAGCGTGGATTTTTTGGGGGGAGATTCTTATTGTGAATGCCCCAATGATTTTTACTATTGTAAAACGTTTTACGTGTGAAATTCAATGGGAAAAGCAGAATTTTTAAGTGAATTTTCCTGTGGAAAAAGGTTACAAAAAGTATAATGTGTTTATAATTTTATGGTGTCTTGGTTTTTTGAGGGGGACTTTTGTATAATGATAAAACAAGCGTTGTGAAATAAAATATCCGGAGGAAAAGATGGGATATAACGAATTTGATGAACTTGGAGATAAGATCCAGAGCATCATTGACAGTGCAGTAAATGGAAAAAAATTACCAGAAACTGAGCCAGAGTATTAATCAGGCGCTGAATAAGGCTATTGATAATGGGAGTGATGCCCTTCGGGATGCGCTTAATAATACTGTGGGCAGTGGGAAATATACCAATTACCGCAGCGGCAGTTCTTATGATTACAGAGAGAATCGGTCCTGGGATTTTCAGAAGGCTGGAAAGAAAAAACGGAGTACCGGGGAGAATCATGGAACTGGTTATCAAGGATATGCCGATGCGAAAGGGAATGATTCGCGTAATGGAAATTTCCAGAGAAATGGTACAGGCAGGCAGGATACCAATCACCAGAATTCGGATCTGGCATTATATTTACCGACGAATGGAATCAAGGTCGGGGGAATTCTGAAGACAGTGTTTGGTGGGATTCTTACTGGAGTATTTGGAATTGCTACAATGGTAGTTGGTGGAATTGGAGCTGGCTTTAGCAGCAGTGTAATGCTTGGAATTTCGGCAGTGCTGGCGGCATTTACGGTCGGCGGAGGTATTCTTCTCGGCCAGGGCTGCAGCAGTCTTACCAGTTTAAGCCGCCGAAACAAGTATATCAAGGCTCTTGGCACTCACACCTACTGCAATTTCCAGCAGCTGGCACAGGCAGTCGGCAAGCCGGTGAAATTTGTAAAAAAAGATATCAAACGTATGATAAGCAAAGGCTGGTTCCTTCAGGGACATGTTGATAAACAGGAAACTTGTCTGATCACAAGTAATGAGACTTACGACCAATATGTAAGCACTCAGAAGCGGCTGGAAGAAAGAGATCATCAGCAGGATGAAGAGCGTGCACGCCAGGAGGCAGCGCTTCGTCAGCAGGCAGAGGAAAAAGAAAAGCAGAAATTTAACCAGCGTAAACAGGCAGATGCCCGGGCGTGTGTGGAAGCAGAACGGGAGGATGTGGAAAGAGCCGGACTTTCCCCGGAAGTCCGGCAGGTTCTGGACAAGGGGAATGACTTTCTTGATAAAATCCACCGCAGCAATGATGCCATTCCAGGAGAAGAGATTTCCAGAAAAATCTCCCGTATGGAGCTGATCATAGCGAAGATTTTTTGAACGCGCCAAGGCTCATCCGGAGATTATTCCGGATCTGAACCGCCTTATGGATTATTATCTTCCCATGACTGTGAAGCTTTTGAATGCATATGAAGAAATGGACAGCCAGCCGGTTCAGGGAGAGAATATTACTTCTTCCAAGAAAGAAATCGAAGAGACTATTGATACGCTGAATGTGGCTTTTGAGAAGCTTCTGGATTCCATATTCCAAGACACGGCTATGGATGTATCCAGTGATATTTCTGTTCTGAACACAGTTTTGGCACAGGAAGGGCTGACTGAGGACGAGCTTACCCGTATGAGAAAAGAGGCTGAAAAAAATCAGGCTCTAGCAGTGTGCGGAATGTTAAGTATATGAAAAGATAAGATTTGCAGCGGGGTTAGAGCGTGTTATAAAAATAACGAAAATGCCAAACTGAAGGCTGCTGATAAATATGGGCAGACCTATACACAAGGAGGATGCTATGGGAAACGAATTTACAGGTTTTGAAGATAACGCACCTACACTTACATTAGAACCGGATTTGGGAGAGCCAAAGGCAGAGATTGCAGCAGAGCCGGAAGCCGAAGCTGTGAAAAAGGAAATGGAACAGACCGTTCTCTCCCCGGAAGAGCAGCAGATGGTAGACAGCTTTGCTAAGAAAATTGACATTGAGAATACTAACCAGATCCTCCAGTACGGTGCCGGAACCCAGAAGAAAATGGCTGATTTTTCCGATGCAGCTCTTGAAAATGTACGGACACAGGATCTGGGTGAGGTTGGAGAGCTGATCACCCAGGTGGTAGGCGAGCTTCGCGATTTTGATGCTGCTGAGGAGGAGAAAGGCTTTCTTGGCTTTTTCAAGAAACAGGGCAGCAAGATTGAAAATATGAAGAACCGCTACGCCAAGGCTGAGGTAAATGTGCAGAAGATCACTACCTCCCTTCAGGATCACCAGATGCGTCTCATGAAGGATTCCGCAGTTCTGGAAAAAATGTATGCTCAGAACCTGAACTATTATAAAGAACTGACCATGTACATCCTTGCAGGAAAACAGAAGCTGCAGGAAGTACGGGAGGGAAAATTAAAAGATCTGGAGGCAAAAGCAGCAGTCAGCGGACTTCCGGAGGATGCGCAGGAAGCCAAGGATCTGGACAGTAAGTGCAATCGTTTCGAGAAGAAGCTGCATGATCTGGAACTGACCAGAACCATTTCCCTGCAGACAGCACCGCAGATTCGTCTGGTGCAGAACAATGACACCCTTATGGTAGAAAAAATCCAGACAACCATTGTAAATACCATTCCACTTTGGAAGAGCCAGATGGTGCTGGCACTTGGAATCGCCCATTCCACAGAAGCAGCCCAGGCCCAGCGCCAGGTAACAGACCTGACAAATGAACTTTTGAAGAAAAATGCGGAGGCACTTCACCTTGCATCCACAGAGACTGCCAGGGAATCTGAGCGCGGAATCGTGGATATTGAGACTCTGAAGCAGACCAATCAGGAGCTGATCGCTACTTTGGATGATGTCATGAATATTCAGAAAGAGGGCCGCGCCAAGAGAGCCCAGGCAGAACTGGAAATGCGCAAGATGGAAGAAGACTTGAAGAATAAATTGTTGGAAATCCAGCATTAAATTGCAAAGAAAACAGGCTCTGGAGCCTGTTTGAAAATACTTGCAGAATGCTGTGAAAATAACTGTACAGCAGGGGTGTCAAGACGACATCCCATTTTGTGCCATTTTTGCATAGAAAAGTTTGATAAGCGCCTGCGGTGTAAAAGTGAACTGCAAAGAATGCTATCAGTGAACAGTAATCAAAGAATATCATGTTCATAATATATGGAGGAATTTCGTATGTACAGAGACCATACCAAAGTAATTCAGATAGGAAATAAGAAGATTGGAGGCGGAAATCCCATCCTGATCCAGTCTATGACCAATACAAAAACAGAGGATGTGCAGGCAACCGTAGAGCAGATCCTTGCCCTGGAGGCTGCTGGCTGCGACATTATCCGCTGTGCAGTGCCGACCATGGAAGCGGCAAAGGCTCTGAAAGAGATCAAAAAACAAATTCACATTCCGCTGGTAGCAGATATTCATTTTGATTATCGTCTTGCGATTGCGGCCATGGAGAACGGTGCCGACAAGATCCGTATCAATCCCGGAAATATTGGAAGCACAGAGCGTATCAAGGCAGTTGTAGATGTGGCGAAGGAGCGGAATATTCCCATCCGTGTTGGGGTAAACAGCGGTTCTCTTGAGAAAGAACTGGTGGAGAAATATCACGGTGTTACCGCAGAAGGTCTGGTAGAAAGCGCCCTTGACAAGGTGCACATTATTGAAGAGCTTGGCTACGACAATCTGGTGATCAGCATCAAATCTTCTGATGTTATGATGTGCGCCAGGGCTCACGAACTGATTGCGGAACAGACCAGTTATCCTCTCCATGTGGGAATTACAGAGGCAGGAACCCTTTATTCCGGGAATATCAAATCTGCCATAGGGCTTGGTATTATTTTATACCAGGGAATCGGTGACACGATCCGCGTCTCCCTGACTGGTGCCCCTCTGGAAGAGATAAATCTGCCAGACGTATCCTAAAAACCCTTGGACTTCGCAAAGGCGGCGTGGAAGTAGTATCCTGTCCAACTTGCGGGCGCGCCCAAATCGATCTGATCGGTCTTGCAAATAAGTAGAAACTATGGTGCAGGATATCCCTCTTGACATTAAAGTAGCTGTTATGGGGCTGTGTGGTAAACGGACCCGGAGAAGCAAAAGAGGCAGATATCGGAATTGCAGGCGGCGTAGGTGTAGGTCTTCTGATCAAAGGCGGTGAGATTGTGAAGAAAGTGCCGGAAGACCAGCTGCTGGATACCTTGAGAGAAGAATTGATGAACTGGGATAGCAATAAGACACAGAAATGACAGAAGGTGTATATTCTATAAATGGAAAAAGAATTTTTTGACGTATTTCCAAACTTAAAATTAAAACAGGAATTAAGTGAACTTCTGGAAGAGGTGATCGTCACCAAGGTTGCCTGCAACTCTGCTAAAACCTGTGTCCGGGTTTACCTGAAAAGCGACCGCTGGATCCATAAAAAGCATATTTTCAGCCTGGAAGAGCAGATTCAGAGACAGTGCTTTCCTGGTCTTGAAGTGAGTGTGAAGGTAATCGAGAAGTTCCATCTGTCCAGACAGTACACGCCAAAGAATTTCCTGGATACCTACCGCTCCAGCATGGAACTGGAGCTTCGCAATTACAACATGCTGGAATACAATCTGTTCAAGCAGGCACAGATCACATTTCCAGAAGATGACTGCCTGAATATGGCACTTCCGGATTCTGTGATTTCCAGACAGAAAAGTGAGATACTTATTGAATATCTTCACAAAGTATTCTGCGAGCGTTGCGGAATGGACCTGAAAGTTTCTCTGGATTATGTGCAGACGGAGGAGAGCAGGTACCGCAAAAATGCAGCTATCCAGATCCGTCAGGAAGTAGCTAATGTGCTGAAGCATGCCAGACTTTCCACAGAAGAAGAGAGCGCAGCACCAGCTCCTGCAGCTGAGGAAAAAACAGGAAAAGAGGCCGCAGCCGGCAAGACATCCGCTGCCAGGTCGGAGAAGAAAGCAGAGGCAGCCAGTGAAAAGAAGCCTTTCGAGAAAAAGCCATTCGAAAAGAAAGGCAAATGGGGCGATTTCCGTGGTGGCTTCCGCAAGGATCCAAATCCGGACGTTATTTATGGAAGGGATTTCGAGGACGAGCCTATTCCATTGGAAAATATTGTGCAGGAAATGGGAGAGGTTATCATCCGCTGTCAGGTTATGGATGTGGAAACGAGAGAGATTCGAAATGAGAAGACCATACTGATTTTCCCAGTTACGGACTTCACAGATTCCATCACAGTAAAAATGTTCCTGCGCAATGAGCAGGTGCCGGAGATCAAAGAGCATGTGAAAAAAGGTGCCTTCTTGAAAATCAAAGGCGTTACTTCTATTGACCGTTTCGATGGTGAGCTTACCATAGGCTCCATCTCCGGAATTAAGAAAATCTCCGATTTCCGCAGCTCCAGAGTGGACACCAGCCCTCAGAAGCGTGTGGAACTTCACTGTCATACGAAAATGAGCGATATGGATGGTGTAACCGAGGCAAAAGCGCTGGTAAAACGTGCCTACGAGTGGGGGCATCCTGCCATTGCCATCACAGATCATGGTGTGGTGCAGGCTTTCCCGGAGGCAAACCATTGCTTTGATGCGTGGGGAGGCTGCGTGCCAAAGGATTCTGATTTTAAGGTGCTTTACGGTATGGAGGCCTATCTGGTAGACGACTTAAAGGGTATGGTCACCAACCCGAAAAAACAGTCCCTGGACGGAAGATTCGTGGTTTTCGACATTGAGACCACAGGATTTTCCCCCCTTACCTGTAAGATCATTGAAATTGGTGCTGTATTGGTGGAAAATGGAAAGATCACAGATCGTTTTTCCACATTTGTTAATCCTCAGGTTCCAATTCCATTTCGAATTGAGCAGCTGACCAGTATTAATGACAGCATGGTTATGAATGCCCGTCCAATTGAAGAAATTTTACCGGAATTCCTGAAATTTTGTGAAGGAGCTACAATGGTAGCCCACAACGCAGATTTCGATATGAGTTTTATTATAGAGAATTGTAACCGCATGGGCATCCCAAATGATTTCACCTATGTGGATACGGTAGGTATGGCACGATTCCTGCTGCCTGCGCTGAACCGTTTTAAGCTGGATACCGTTGCCAAGGCAGTTGGCGTTTCCCTAGATCATCACCATCGTGCAGTTGATGACGCAGAGTGTACGGCACGTATTTTCGAGAAATTCGTGGGAATGTGCAGGGAAAGAGATATTACGGATGTAGACAAGCTGAATGAGCAGGGAAAGGTTTCCCCGGACACCATTAAGAAACTGCCTACTTACCATGCCGTTATTTTCATGCGGAATGAGACCGGCCGTATCAATCTGTACAAGCTGGTAAGCCAGTCCCATATCAAGTACTTTAACCACAGACCCCGTGTGCCAAAGAGCGTGTTTGAGGCACATCGGGAGGGACTTCTTATTGGAAGTGCCTGCGAGGCTGGTGAGCTTTACCAGGCTCTTTTGCGCAATGCACCGGAGCAGGAAATCGCAAGGCTGGTAAGCTTTTATGATTATCTGGAAATCCAGCCCCTTGGGAACAATATGTTCATGGTGGAGGATGAAAAGAATGATACGATTCATTCGAAAGAGGATCTGATTGAGATCAACAAAAAAATTGTAAAGCTTGGTGAACAGTTTAACAAGCCGGTTGTTGCTACCTGTGACGTTCACTTTATGGATCCCCAGGATGAAATCTACCGTCGTATTATCATGGCTGGAAGCGGCTTCAAGGATGCCGACAATCAGGCACCTCTTTATCTTCGCACTACTGAGGAAATGCTGGAGGAGTTTTCCTATCTGGGAAGCGAGAAGGCAGAGGAAGTGGTAATTACAAATACAGTGAAGATTGCGGATATGATAGAGAAAATGTCACCGATCCATCCGGATAAATATCCGCCGGTTATTGAGAATTCTGACCAGGACTTAAAGGATATGTGTTTCCAGAAAGCCCATGAAATGTATGGTGAAGTGCTTCCCAAGATCGTAGAAGACCGTCTGGACAAAGAGCTGAATTCCATTATTTCCAATGGATATGCGGTGATGTATATTATTGCCCAGAAGCTGGTGTGGAAGTCCAATGCAGATGGTTATCTGGTGGGCTCCCGAGGGTCTGTAGGTTCTTCTTTAGCGGCTACCATGTCTGGTATTACAGAGGTAAATCCTCTGCCACCCCATTATCTGTGCCCCAATCCGGAGTGTAAGTACAGTGACTTTGATTCTCCGGAGATCAAGGCTTTTTCCGGTATGGCGGGATGCGATATGCCAGACAGGATCTGTCCAAAGTGCGGCACCAGGATGACCAAACAGGGCTTTGACATTCCCTTTGAGACCTTCCTCGGCTTCGGCGGCGACAAGGTGCCCGATATCGACCTGAACTTCTCGGGCGAATATCAGGCCAAGGCGCATAAATACACCGAAGAGCTCTTCGGCTCGGATCACGTGTTCCGCGCCGGCACGATCGGCACGCTGGCGGAAAAGACGGCCTACGGTTATGCCAGAGGTTATTTTGAGGACCATCAGATTGAGAAACGGAGCTGTGAATTGACTCGTCTTGCTTCCGGCTGTGTCGGTGTCCGGCGGACGACGGGACAGCATCCGGGCGGCATCATCGTCGTGCCTCTGGGAGAGGAGATTTACTCCTTTACGCCGGTACAGCATCCGGCCAATGACCAGACGACCCGGACAATAACAACGCATTTTGATTATCATTCCATTGACCATAACCTGTTGAAGCTGGATATTCTCGGACACGATGATCCGACCATGATCCGTATGCTTCAGGATATTACCGGGGTAGATCCGACGACTATTCGTCTGGACGATCAGGAGGTATTGTCCCTGTTCCATGGTCTGGACGCGTTACATATTAAGCCGGAGGATATCGGCGGCACCGATTTGGGGTCACTGGGAATTCCTGAATTTGGTACGGATTTCGTTATGCAGATGCTTCGGGATACGAAGCCGAAAGCCTTTTCGGATCTGGTGCGTATTTCCGGTCTGTCCCACGGAACC
>ENA-OQET01000922-OQET01000922.1-human-gut-metagenome-genome-assembly--contig:-NODE-922-length-14264-cov-6.334512_pt1 | contig 14264 bp, 11 predicted proteins | sample MGYA00242800_ERZ504645 | MGnify/ENA primary metagenome ERZ504645 (study PRJEB26092, sample SAMD00036308) | human gut metagenome | host: Homo sapiens | study: EMG produced TPA metagenomics assembly of... | reverse complement strand
TGAAGGAAAGTTATTTTATAGAGGATATAATATATATGAATTAGTCGATGGATTTATGAAGAGAGGCGAATTTGGATTTGAAGAAATCACCTATCTTTTACTATTTGGAAAACTGCCGGATGAAAAACAATTGAAAGAATTCAGAGAAATTTTGGCACAGAGTATGACACTCCCAAAGAATTTCACAAGAGATGTTATTTTAAAGGCACCATCGAACAAAGAATTTCTCCAAAAATCTGCTCTCTCATTCAGAAAAAATCTTGAAAAAGGAAAAATCAGTTTCCGAAATTGCAAATGATCTTGAAGATACGGAAGAAAATATTTCTCATTTGATCAAGCAATTTCATCTAAATTAATCTTATATGCTTTTGTATGATTAAAAATGGAAAAATGTCCAAAGTTAGCCCAAAACCCCCAATCTACTGCTTACAATCTCATGATGTGCCTTTTGGCACTTCCGACGATTTATACTGTAAGCAGCTCTTTGAGGCTAAATTTATAATGACAGCCTTCCCTTTATTATGCTAAAATGTAAAAGATTATGAGAAAAACATATGAGAAATATGAAAATGAGGAGGATTTAAACTTTGGAAAACAAAAAAATTATCCAAGTAGAAGAAAAAGTACCTTTCAAGCTGCTCGTACCGCTAAGCATACAACATATGTTTGCAATGTTCGGTGCGTCCGTACTTGTTCCGTTCGTATTCGGACTGAATCCGGCCGTTGTTTTATTTATGAACGGAATCGGAACATTATTGTTCATCCTGATTACAAAAGGAAAAGCGCCTGCATACCTCGGCTCCAGTTTTGCATTTCTTGCACCGGCGGGAATCGTAATTGAAAAATGGGGTTACAGCTATGCACTCGGCGGATTTGTGGCAGTCGGATTCTTAGGATGTGTCCTTGCTTTGATCATCCGCAAATTCGGTTCCAAATGGATCGACGTTATACTTCCCCCTGCCGCTATGGGACCGGTTGTCGCACTGATCGGACTTGAACTTGCCGGAACAGCCGCTTCCAATGCAGGTCTTACGGCATCTTCCATCGATCCGAAAAATGTGATCGTATTTCTTGTCACACTTTTAACCGCTGTCCTTGGATCTGTATTGTTCCGCAAATTTTTTGCCGTGATTCCGATCCTGATCGCTATCATTGCCGGATATATCGCGGCTCTTTTATGTGGAATCGTTGATTTCAGTAAAGTTGCTTCAGCATCATTTTTTGCGCTTCCGAACTTCTCCACGCCAAAATTCAAATGGGAAGCAATCGTGATCATTCTGCCTGTTATCCTTGTTATCGCCTCTGAACATATCGGACATCAGATCGTAACAAGCAAAATCGTCGGACGCGACCTTCTGAAAGATCCGGGTCTGCACCGTTCCCTCTTTGCAGATAATTTTTCCACGATGATCTCAGGATTTATCGGCTCCGTACCGACAACAACATACGGCGAAAACATCGGAGTTATGGCTATGACAAAAGTTTACAGCGTATACGTTATCGCAGGCGCCGCGGTACTGTCGATCATCTGTTCTTTCATTGGGAAAATGACGACTTTGATCAGCACTATCCCCGGCCCTGTTATCGGCGGAATTTCATTCCTTCTGTACGGAATGATCGGCACGTCAGGTATCCGCATCCTTGTCGATTCTCAAGTTGACTACGCAAGATCAAGAAATATGGCAATGACCTCTATTATTTTCGTAACCGGACTATCCGGTATCAAAGTACAGTTTGGAAGTATTCAGCTTACAGGTATGGTACTGGCATGTGTTGTCGGAATGATCATGGGATTGATGTTCTTCCTCTTCGATAAGCTAAAACTTACGAATGACAGAGAAAACTGCTAAAACACACTGAAAAAACAAAAAGAAAGAACAGAGGAATAATTACCATGCTGAAAATTGTCATTTCACCGGCAAAAAAGATGAATATCACAGATGAATTCCCCTGTAACGCCACTGTCCCGGTCTTTTCTGACCGGGCAGATGTGCTTCACGGGATTTTAAAAAATAAAATATACAGGAACTGAAAACACTTTGGAAATGCAGTGATAAACTTGCCGAACAGAGTTATCAAAGACTTCATGCCTTTTCTCCCGATCAGGCGGTAACACCGGCGCTTCTTGCCTATGAAGGAATTCAATATCAACACATTGCGCCTTCCGTTTTTACAGATGCCCAGTGGCATTATGTAAATGTTCACCTTCGCATTTTATCCGGATTTTACGGAATCTTAAAACCGACAGACAAAGTTATTCCCTATCGTTTGGAAATGCAGGCAAAGTTAGAAACTGCTAAAAAGAACGACCTTTATGAATACTGGAGCGATACGCTGTACCAAAGTCTTCTCGCAGAAGGGATGACCGAACTTGTCAATCTCGCTTCCGCAGAATACAGTAAAGCAATCCTTCCCTACAAAAATATCCGCTGCATTACATGTATTTTCGGCGAAGAGGTAAACGGAAAAATAAAAGTCAAGGGCACTCAGGCTAAGATTGCCCGCGGCGAAATGGTACGCTGGATGGCAGATCAGAAAATCGAAAGCGTTTCGGACATCCGTGAATTCAAAGAACTGGGATATCGTTTTTCTCCCTCTCATTCCACGGAGGACACTTACACTTTTTCTCTTTGATCTAACTGCAGCTTTGTTTTGTATATGCGGACATATCACTCCCATTTGGGCCGCAAACGATAACTTGGGCTGCTGACTATAACTTTGACTACAGACTATAGTTTTTCCGCAGACTATGACTTTAGTTGCCGACTATAACTTTGCTCCAGGACTCTTTCATATTACTTTTATCTGTGTCTCCGGTGAGATCGTACGAAAAAGCTCGCTCATATTGATCTTCGCAGCACTGTCCGAAAAACTTGCGTCACAAAATACTGCCCGGCGCGGATGCTGTCCGGCAATCTTTCTGATCACAGTCTCGGATATATTTTCATTAAAGCAGGCGGCTAACTCTTTTCCGTCATAATAATGCACTGTATAACCACCGATTTTCTCCGAAGAGTACGGCTTTGACAATAAAAGTCCCCATTCCGTCAGACAGGCGAACAAAAGATCTAAGTCTGTACGATCAGGCTTAATATTTGTCTCAAGTCCGCAAAGCATTTCCTGCGTATACTCTTCAGGCATGTAATAAACATCCTCCATATTACTTTCATCAAGCCGCAGCACACGAAATCCAAAATCTCTGTTTTCGCATCCGTTTTCCCGTTTTATTTTTTCTGCTGCCCGGCGGATCCGTTCTTTTCCGATCTCACAGATTGTCTTATATCCTGCCTTATACGCTTCACTTTTTTTATCACATTCCTGCGGTATCTGAACTAAAATATAGTGCAGATCTATGTTTTTATCCGCCTCAGTCTGCATCACCGCATGAGCCGTTGTCGCCGATCCTGAAAAGAAATCCATTACGATATCGCCGTCTTTTGCCGCCATATTGATAAAATATTGTATGACGTTGACCGGCTTTACATTCTCAAACACTCTTTTTCCGTCAAACAGTTCCTGTACGCACTGCGTACCTGCATTGTATATGCTCACTGCCTCTTTCGGAATCAGAGTGGACGGAGCGCCCATCGCGTCTCCCAAATATTTTTTAATATAGATGTTCCAATGTGCCTGATCTCCGTTTTGATCGACAAGCGGACCTGTCTTCGTTCTTTTAAATGTCACAAGACCTTCTTCCTTTGCCTGCTCAAACCTTTCCCGCACGAACCGGTAAATATATCCGTCTTTCGGACGCACTCTCTCCCCGTCCGGACAGATGATCTCGTATTTTTGGTTTGCATTTGTCGATTTATTTTTAAACACAAAATCTTTATCTCTGTATAATCCCCGCTCGTCTTTTTCCCGATACATCTTGATCGCTTCCCCTGACAACGGCGCAAAAAACATATCCAGACAAGTTTTATTTTTTGCATAACACAATATATATTCATGTGTCTTACTCGCAAATTTCGGCCGGATACCGCCTGCCGTAGAGCAATTCCATATAAAGCAGTTGACAAAATTTCGTTCGCCGAAAACCTCGTCACATATTTTTTTTAAATTTGCCTGCTCGTTATCGTCTATACTGATAAAAATTACTCCGTCATCACAGAGAAGGTTTCTGGCGGCAAGAAGCCGTGCATAAATCATGCTGCACCAATCCGAATGATACCTTCCGCTGTAATCCAAATTCTGATACATCCGGTTTTTATCATCTTGAGAAGCTCCGCCTGCATTCACATATTCTCTCGCTCTGATCCGAAAATCATCCGCATAAATAAAATCATTTCCCGTATTATAAGGCGGATCGATATAGATTACTTTTACCGAATCCAAATAACTTTCCTGAAGAAGTTTCAGCACATCCAGATTATCGCCTTCTATATAGAGATTGCCTGTCGAATCCCACTCAACAGAGTCTTGCACTACGGGACGCAGCGTTTTTCTGATCGGTTTATAAACTTCTTTTACGGCTTCCCGCTTTCCGACCCATGAAAATTCGCATGTTTCGCTTTCCTTTTGATTGATTCCCAAAAGAAGCTGCAACGTATTGATATCGACTTTTCGGATTGTCTTCCCATCGTTATCTTTTTGTTCTTTTACGCATGACGGGAAAATATCCGCAAGCCTGCGGATATTTTCCTGAAAACCGTCAACAGATTCAAATCTCATCTTTTCCATCTATGTCTTTCCTCAACTATTTCCTGCTCTGCCATACTTCATCCGTCTTTTGAAAAACATTCTCTGCATCGGTTTATAAATCTTCCGTTTTGAATCGCCGCTTCTTCACTGTCAAAAATGAGCAGCTCCTCTTTCGGCACTCTTCTTATAAACTTGCAGTCATCTGTTTTATGATAAAAATTTGTCGGCGTATATGGGTTTGCATACACTCTTTGCTTCGGCTTTCCAAACGCCTGCGCCAAACAGTCAATACCTTTTGTCTCTCCTAAGTTCTTTGCAAAATACAAGGCAAGTTCTGATTTATTTTTCTGTCTCATACGCTTAAATTGAACCGTATCATCGAGCAATTCCTCTTTCTGCATCCATCCGATCACAAATCCTTTTTTTGCCGGACGATCCAGGTAAACTCTCACAAAGATATCACAGCACTGATTTTCGCACTCCCATGCGATCACTCTGCGCCGCAGGTTTTCGCCCTTACATCCGTCAAATTCCGAAAACCTTTCCTGAACTTCCCTGCAGTAATCATCCAGACAATATCCAGGATCACTTTCCCGCCGTTTCAACTTCGGATAACAGAATACATCATCTTTACGCCGGATCGTCTCCAACAGTTTTTGCACTGACTTCACATTATCATAATCCCCTGTGAAATCACTTTCTACTTTCAAATCGTTTCTTATATTCGTAGATTTTACTTCTACGATCTTCACGCCTAATGTCCTGCATAACCGCCTTGTAACATTGCTCAGTTTCACAAATTTATTAGGTGTTCTTGCAATATCCTGCCTGATTGCTTCTTCTATAAAAGCAATGTTGACCGTTCCGGTTTTCCAGAGCAGAAAATCAAACGGGGCATGTTTTTTAAAATCATCATTTCTGATCTCATCGTAAGTTTTCAAAGACAACTCCTGAGAATAATACTGACGAATAAATCGTTCGGTGATCTCCTCCGCGATCTTCCCCTGTTCTATATTACATTCCCGCTCTTTCTTCGGTCTGTCCGGCTGCCAAGTTTCCGCCGTATAGTTCATGATCTGTCCTACCACCCGGGCATCTAAATGCACCTGTCCATAATCCGCACATACAATATGATTTTGTAAAGTCAATCTCATCTTCTGCTTTGCACCTCCATGTGCACGACTTCAACTTTTGTATCGAGATTTCTTTTCCTTAAATACACAAATCGCTTCCGTACAAGATCTTTCTATATAGTGTACCTCATTATATCACAAACGGCAATGTGCATTTCAACCGAACTGTTACTTATAAGAAAAGACTTCCGAAAAAGTCACCGATGCCGTCTACAATACCTGACACAATATCGCCGACTCCGTCGCACACATCGCTGATAACATCCGATGCCACACTTCCCGCAAACATTCCCGCGCCGATCCCGATAACAACTTTTGCAGCTAACGGAATCGGTGCGGCCGCAAGAGCCGCCATCGTCGCCTCTGATGCGGCTGTTCCCGCCGCCCCGGAAACAGATCCTTTCAAAGCGCCGGACGCAACATTTCCTGTCGTCGTTGACAGATCGTCTCCGTTCACGATTGATTCCACCGCAGCCATTCCTCCTCCGAAAGCTCCTCCGAGTTTTGCCGACGATTTTGCCGCATTGGCAATCCCGGTTGATGACTGGACTCCGTTAAACTTATTGCTTACACGGGTTGTATCTTTCGTTGAGATTCCGCTGTCTTTCATTACTTTAGTCACACCTTGAGAAGGCGCCTTTGCATTAAATGCCGCCGCACTTTCAGACGTTCCTACTAACTGCGTTGTTCGATATTGACCGTTTTGCACCCGTTTGATCGTATCCATCGTTCCTTTTGCACTCGGAGTATCCTTGCACTGAATCCTCTCTATAATGCGATTTCCCTTCTTCGTAACCAAATCTACCTGACGGGCAGTTGACGAATTCGTAAGCGTTGTTGTCGTGTCCGGCTTCAGCAGATTAGAGAGATTCTTCTTATCAGAATACATCACCTCAAAAGCATTTCCTTTTCCGCCGGTCGGCGAATATGCCCCTGCCCTTCCTGACATTCTCACTGCTACAGAATAGTCATACCCTTCTACCACACTGTTTGCTAAATTTCCTGCTGTTTTTTCTTTGTTTTCATTCATTTTTTCTTCCTCCTCTGTTGTTTCTTTCCACATGCTTCATCTGATTCTTGTTTCATTTTGTCCCTTTACCAAAGCCGCCTCCTGCCTTGACATACTCCTTCTCACTGATCCAAACGTCATTCTAAAATTCATACACTTTCGGCATCCCTCCTTTTCACCAGAGTTTGCTGTATAAAGATAAAGCAGTAATGCGGTCTTTCAATTCATCGTCATAAGACAAAATTGTTTTTATCTCATAGAAGTCTCCCGATCTTCTTACTACCATGACAAGTTCCGGATCTTCACTTAACGGAGCATCTATATGCAGAGGCATGAACCATGAAATAGTTCCGCTTTTCCCTGAATAAGAAGCTTTTGCAAACGATCTGTCGCGGCGCTGCATTTTAATCCCCCGCTCAAGAGCATTCATGATCTGACCTGCGATCTTGCTGTCGCTCTGACTGCGTATGCTTTCCGGAAAACGTTCCCGCCTTTCCTGTATGATGTGGATCAGACAGTTTTGATTAATGTCGAAATCTTCCTTCTTCGGATTAAACACTTCTTCTTTTTCATCGAAAAAACTGATTGGCTCAATCTGCATCATTGACTGTTCTTTTGTAAATCCATAATTCAAATAATCCTGTTTACTCTCGATTACACGCTCCGCGATATACGTCTTGTACTTTTCATAATATCGATATAGAACTAAAAAATCATTTCCGAATAAATCCATCATTCCGGTATTTACGATTGCCGATTTCGTTTTATTCGCGACAAAATATTCTGTCCTTCCGGCATCGACAAGCTGCGTTATCCTTGCTCCTATGATTTTGATATATCTGTCAAGCCCTTTCATTGACTTCCAGTTCGGAAACAATAATCTGCCATAGATCGCTTCTGTAACATTAGAAAGTACTTCTTCATTTTTTATAAAAATCGTTTTTTCGCAATATCCCTCACTTCTGTCTTTTACTTCCGTCTCAACCTTACAAATACGCTCCGCATGTTCTTCCCTGTATCGATGACAAAATTTCAATAAATTTGATCGAAGTTTTTTTTCAGAATACAGAGTTTTCCTGCACATCCCATTTACTAAATAAGACGGCGTTCCGACATAATATCCTGAGAAATAATCAGATCGTTTTAAGAGCGAGATCATCAGCGGCTCATTTCCGTTCACCTTGATTCCTGTATCAATCCATGCCAGAATAACGTCTTTTTCATTTTCCGGTTTTTCCGATAAATCTTTATCAAAAAAATATATATTTGACTCTTCTGACGAAATATTCTCTATAATCTGATCTATTTCAATATCCAGTCCCGTCACTCTGTATATTTCGTCCGTCACTTTTTCTCCATCTGTTACAATAAACTTTTCCTTAATCATGTGATCCATAAGTTATCCTCCTCATTTTATGATATAATGTAACTATTCAGCCATAAGAAGCACGAGTGCGGTTTTACGGATGGTTCAAGCTGAACTGTTACACCTCTCTTGTTTGTAAGCTTATCGTATCACCCTTTCCCGTTATCATGAATAACTGCAAGTTGACATCTTTTTGACAAGATTATTCTTTGTCAAATGACAAAAAATTGACAACACAATGACAATTATCATTATTGATCGGAGGTAAATATGTTAAATTACGCTGTCATCATTCAATATTTAACTCAACAACTGAATATTCCCAACGTAAGGATCGCAGAATGGCTTAACCTTGATCCTTCTATTATCAGCAATATCAAAAACAATAAACGAAAAATGCAAAAAGACATTTCCTATGATGTTTTTTACAGAGACGTCTTTTGCCAAGCCGAAATCGGAACTGATTTTCAAAGTGTTCACAGCCTTTACACATACCTTCAGGACAAGGACTGCTCGAATGAAGTAATAGACATGGCATACTCACACTATAAAGAACACAGATCAGTTGAAAACGCTGAAACTTTTCTGCTCACTTTACTAAAAGAAGTCAAATATGAAAAAGATGCTGTGTCATCGAAATCTGCGTCAAAATCCACTCACCGTTCCCCTTCCGATGCCATTGCTTTTGAGCCGTTTCATAACCCGATACAAAACAATACTTTCTTCGGACGACAGGATATGTTTGAGAAAATACGCTCTGTTTTATGCAGTTTGGGAACTTGTATCATCTACGGTATCGGCGGTTTAGGGAAGTCCTACTGTTCGCTTAAATATGCCGTTGAATATGAAGATTCCTATACACAAATCCAGCAGATCATTTTTACAGGCGATATAAAAAACACAATTTTAAAAATAAAATTTACAGGATTGGATGAATCTCACTTTTCAGAAGACGAAAAATTTGAGAAACGACTTTCCATTCTCGCTTCTTACGGTGAAGATACTCTGCTTATCATCGATAATATGGATACTCACCCGGCTGATCGGGAAAATTATGTGCGGTTAAAAGAATTACCGATACATATTCTCTTCACTTCAAGAGAGACCGATCTCGATTCAGAAAAGTTTCTCTTGCCGATCCATCCGCTTTCCAAGCAAGAACAGCTTCAATTATTTATGCACTACGGACGGTTTACGATCCCCGAAGATGAATACGGCGACTATTTTAAAATATTCAATATGGTAGAAGGTCATACTCTTCTTTTAGAACTGATCGCAAAAACAATGACTGCCGAAACATTAACGCCTGAAGAAATGACAGATATTTTGTACAGTCCTGAATATGACGATATAAGCAAAGTGGTCATTGAAAAAGACAATACTTATCAGCAGGAAAAAATGAACAACTTTATATCTAAACTTTTTGACACAAGCAATCTTACCGATGTCCAAAAAGAAATATTGATGAACCTCTCTCTTACGTCGATAAGCGGCATAAGACAGCGCTTATTCAAACAATTTTTAGATTATAATAATTCAGATATCAACGCTTTGATCCGTCAAAGCTGGATCATACAAAACAGACCCAACGGTCCGGCCTCATCACAGATTCATCTGCATCCGGTCATTAAAGCTGCTGTAATAAATAATACGGAACCTTCCTTAGAAAAATGTTCAGTTTTTATCAACAAAATAATTGAATTTCTGAAAGCGGCTTCCGCAGATGTGATCGAAGACAGTATGTCGAATGATTTATGCGACGTTCTTGCAAACGCAGGTCTCATGTTCAAATATACTTCCGAACATCTCGGCTTAATGTACGACATCGCCTTAATCTTATGGCGCAGCCTTATGTATCATGAATCTTATTCATACTTAACAAAAGGGTTGGAACTATTAAACAAAGAATCATCTGACGATATCGAATTACAACTGTCTTACTACGAAACCGCAGGAAAAGTTGCCGTCAGACTTGCCGATTACGAAAAAGCAATTACTCACTATCAGTTGGCAATCACGACAATCGAAAATTCAGGACAAGATTTTTCCGAAAGGCTTGCCACGATATATGACAAACTAGGGGTAGTTATGCGAAAAGCGTCAAAATATGAACAGGCTTTGGATTATTTTACGAAAGCTCAAAATATTATTGATATCAACCATATAAAAAATCCGGAATTAACATCCGACATTTATAATGATATGGGCGTGATCTATATTAACCTTGATATCTTCGATAAAGCTTTGGCGAATTATCAAAAAGCCCGCGAGATCCGGGAGTCGGTTGAAAATCCCGATCTCGAACAGATCGCCTATTCTTATCACAATATCGGAACAGTATATCAGCGGCAGAAAAAGTACGCAGATGCAATCACATGGCATAAAAAAGCGTTAGAGATCCGTCAGGAAATATACCCTGATAACGAACCGATCATTGCCGCGTCATTAACGATGATCGGCAATGACTATACACAGGCGGCAAAAAACGATTCTTCTTATCACTTTAACGATGCCTTTGAATATTTCGCAAAAGGCTTGGAAATCCGAAAGCTCACGTTGGGAGAAACACATCCTGACACGGCATGGTCTTACCAAAGCATCGGATTATGGCATTTTTATCAAGGAGAATACGAAGAAGCGATTGAAAACTATTTGAAATGTCTCAGCATTCGGAAAACGATCCTTCAGCCTTCGCACGCCTACACTGCCGAAATCTCATACTTGTTAGGAGAAGCATATTTAAAGATCAACCAAATCCACTCTGCAAAAGAACACCTTCTGCTCGCAGAAAAAATTCAGGCAAGCCTTCATAAAGTAAAGGCTCTTGAAAAAACACAACATCTCCTGAAAGAATGCAGTCTTTCATAAACGATAAGAGACGCCGCAAGCTGCGGCGTCTCTTATCTGCTCTTCTTATATGTAATTGTCAACGTTTTATACGTCCTTTACTTCGATTTTAAAATACCGTCAAATCCACTTCCAGTCACTTTTACCTCTCCGTTTTCAAAAGTAGCAATTCCGTATATTTCTTTGGAAACGCTGTCTATGATCGAAAGCCCGCCGTCTCCCTGCGTATATAATCTTCCGTCTATAACCAGCCCGTTATTATACTCTACCCGGACTGCCGCGATATCAGATCCTGTCGGAACATACTTTGTACTTGCCTCTGCCATTTGATCGTACACGATCATCGTAGTAGTATCATTTTCATAAGTACCTTCAATCTCCAGATCCGGCGTATATGTACCGCTGATCCTGCGATAGTTTCCCCAGCCTTTGCCTGCACCTGAAGTTACGCTTAACAATCCGTTCTCATTTTTATAGAACGTATAATATTGCCCTTCTAAATAATCTCCGAATGCACCACATTCTGATTCTTTCTCAAAAATCTGCCCGCTCGACGTATAGATAACATAAGACCATTCATATCCGATTGATGCAATCACAAGCCTGTCTCCCGAATCATCGTCTTTATATGTACCTGCCCATCCCATTGTGACCGGGTCTGTCAATACAGCTTCCCTTTTACTGTTATCTTTTTCTTCTTGCCCGGAATCTTTTTTCATTTCCCCATCAGTTTCTTTTTTAGGTTTTACATTTTCCTTTTTCGCCGGCTTCGATTCTTTTTCAGCTGCATTCTCTTTAACCTCTTTATATGTCGAATCTTTTGCAGTTTCTTTCGCATCGGAACTTCCAAACATTTTCACTGCTGCAATAATTCCGATTATTATGACTGCTGCCATCGCGATAATTCCAATTACTACCGCTGTTTTTTTCTTTTTCGGCGCAGGATGAGACACACCCTTGTTTTTAACATCTGCACTTGAATTACCTGTTGTCTCTTTTTGTGTCAACCGCTGTTCTGACTGTACATACTGCTTTGGCTGTTTGCTCTTCTGTTCTGACTGTGCCGACTGCTTTGGCTGTTCACTCTTCTGTTCCGGCTGTGCCGACTGTTCTGGCTGTTCGCTCTTCTGTTCCGGCTGTGCCGACTGCTCTGGCTGTTCGCCATTCTGTTCAGGCTGTACAGACGCTCCGCAATACGGACAGAACTTATTCTCATCTTTTATTTCTTTTCCACAATTTTCACAAAACATTTTTTTACATCCTTTATCTTATTTTACCTTTAATATAACGATGCAGTTCCCTTATAACCGTCATATTCCAAAATCAACGTCGCTCCTTCTACATCACACTCTGCAAAACTCAAACCATAAAATTCAAGAACATTTCCTTCAAAATCTTCTATCGCAAAATCCCAGTCAAGATCCTCCTCTGTGATCACAAACTCTATATCTACCCTTTCACCATCATACAATATACCGTCCTCAAGCAAATCCTTCTTCCCAGTTATCCACATCAGGTTCTGAAGCATAAAGAGCATAAATATCAAAACCAGTATTATTAATTACATGCACATTATATCTTAATATTTCATCCTTTGAACTGCATTTAAAAATACCGATCGCCACAATAATAACTAAAACAGCGATCGCGATAACCGCTCCCTTTTTTCATTTTTTCCTGTACCTTTAGCGCTAAAATCCGGCGGTATATCATGACTTGGGTCTTCCTTATTTAATTTTATTTTCCGCTCCGCAATACGGACAAAACTTATCCCCATCTTTTATTTCTTTTCCACACTTTTCGCAAAACATGGTAAATTCCTCCTACATTCTCTTTTAATGTTTTCTATCACATAAAATATTTTAAATACTTCATAATGATATTTCCGAACGCATATCCGCACAGAAGACCGGTTATTAATCTCCGTATATTATTTGATTCGTAATGAAATTTATATTGTACGAACCAATCTGCAAACATGATCAGAGAAAACACGACCGCAATTATATTGGAAATCTCGCCGACCTTGAATAAGAAGATTCCCAAAACTTCTCCTATAAACACCCCCGTACATCTTGCGCATACCGGAAATTGTTTTCCGCGAAAGGAAAAGCTTCGTTCCGGTAATTGATGACATCCCGTCGCTCTTCCTATCACCATAAGTTTCTTATATATTTTTCTTTTATCCATCATCATCTTACTCTGCAAAATGTACTAAGATCGGACAGACAAAAATCAGTGTACCGGCTAAAGAAAGCATCGAAAATTTTATACAACTCCAAATTTCCTGTTTCTTTTCTACTTCTAAAATATCCCAAATACTATACCCTAACTGTTTGTCTATATCCTCGCATAACTGATAGCAAAAATATAACGGCAAGGAAACTCCCACTATGACAGCGATCAAAACAACGATGACCGTTCTTAAAAATCCATGCACTAATTCATCCAGTATCGGGTAAAGCAAAAGAGAACCTAGCGCGCCATAGCAAAGACAATTTACTGTCATTTTATCCATCAACGAACTTAACATTTCAACAGCGTCATGCTGCGCTAAATGTTGTCTTCCGCAATTTTTACATCCCCACCAGGTGATAGATCTGCTCTTTACTTTAGAGCCCGTGAAAAGCGCTCCGCACAATAATCCAAACGGACCGAGCAAACACATTCCACAGCACCCGCGCCCCATACTGTATCCTTTTGTTTTAATCTCTGTCTCGTTCTTAACAATCGGAAACGTATCCTCGCTGTTACAATACGGGCATATAGAATCTTTCGGTATATTCGGCGGCATCTGAATGATTTTGTCAATCGCATCGATAATATGAAGCCCCGCTTCTTTCATATATTCAATCAGCGCTTTAAAAAATTCGACAAGAGATTCCCAAAGCGATCCATCCGCGTTACTTTCCTGATATGAATTCTCATTTTTCCCTGATTGTTCCTCACTTACAGAAGCGCCGCAATTCGGACAATATTGAACATCTGAATTTAATTCTTTTCCACAATTTCTGCAATATTTCATCTCGCACGCTCCTTATTCTTTTCCGATCAATAACCGAAACTGTTCCACATCTTCAGTCATTCCATTTACAGGAATTTCAAAATTCAGTCCATTTTTCATTTTTAAATTTAAAACCTTTCCATAACCTGTATAAAGAAAGACTGCTATCAATAAAAGCCATGCTACATCTGTTATATTCATCAGAAACATTACCCCAAATAGCGCTGCATACAATGTATCCCAAAAATCCAATTTTTGGTTTTT
>ENA-OQET01000918-OQET01000918.1-human-gut-metagenome-genome-assembly--contig:-NODE-918-length-14289-cov-2.282234_pt1 | contig 14289 bp, 19 predicted proteins | sample MGYA00242800_ERZ504645 | MGnify/ENA primary metagenome ERZ504645 (study PRJEB26092, sample SAMD00036308) | human gut metagenome | host: Homo sapiens | study: EMG produced TPA metagenomics assembly of... | reverse complement strand
ATCTTCATATTATTCACCCTCCTGCTTCATCCGATTTCCATCAACTTTAAAATATCACCTACATCATCACTTGAAGGAAATAACAGTATACGATTCATCGTATGCAAACGGATACCTTTGGCTTTTCCGCTTCGGAGTACCGACTAGATTGGCCTCGGTAATACCGACTTGTCTGCATAATTCTTTTGAAGTCATTCTCTTCTTTTCAGGACTTCATCCAGGCATATACGAATTCCCATATTTCCTCCTTTCTGTGTTTGAAAATTATTGATTTTTCGATAATTTATAATTTTATTATAGCAAGGAATTATCGTTTGTCAATAATTTTTACCACGCAATATTCCAACCGTTTTTTCGTAATTATATGATTTTTCCAACTTTTCTTATATTTTTAACTCTAAAGAATCTTCTTTCGGCAACTACTTATAAACGCATGGCCCTAAAAAAAGATTATCCGGATACTTCCCTTTCTCCAGATAATCTTTTCTTCTATGATTCACTATGCTGTTTTATATTCTCGCTTACTCCACCTTCGTCTTCTTCGGCAAAAACAGACTCAAAAGCAGCGATACCACGAACACTCCTGCCACCGCATTTCCATTAAATACATCTCCTACCGCACTTGGAAATGCTGCAAAGAAGTTCCCGGATGTCTGTGTCAGACCAACTCCGATACTAAATGACAGTGACACGATAATCATTGTTCTGTCATCGAATTTGCATTCTTTCAGCATCTTGATTCCTTCATACATGATCGATCCAAACATCATAACCGTACATCCGCCAAGCACTGCCTGTGGAAGTGAATTGAAGAATGCTCCAAGCGGTGGAAATAACGACGCAAGGATCAGAATCAACGCTCCCATCAAAATTGTAAAACGGTTAATCACCTGTGTCATTGTCACAAGTCCGATATTCTGACTGAATGATGTCAGCGGCAGACAACCAAAACATCCCGAAATTGCACTGGAAAATCCATCAACTGCCAGTGAACCGCGAAGTTCTTTCATCTTAAGATCACGTCCAAGTGCTCCCGTACAGACTGCCGTCGTTGCACCTGTCGTCTCTGCTGCCGATACCAGGAATACGATCGCGATCGTGAAAAATGCTCCCAGATTGAATACCGGTTTATGACTGGTCAGGAACACAAGCTTCGGGATACTGAACACACCAACCTCCTGAATTGTCTTATGAATCCCCGAAAAGTCAACCATCGGTGCGATTCCCGCTACAGTAAATATAATTGCAAGTACATAACCAAATACCAGTCCAACCAGCACATTTAAATTCTTATATACGCCTTTCAGTACTTCTCTGGATACCAGACACACGATCAATGTAAATGCTCCAACGACCAGATGATACCAGGAACCAAAGTCTTTCACTCCGCTTCCACCGCCCCAGGAATCCATACCTACCGGCAGAAGTGACAATCCAATCGCGATAACTACACAAGCCGATACAACCGGAGTCAGATATTTTCTCCAGTACTTGGCACTCAGTCCGACAAAACCTTCAAAAATACCGCCTAAAATAACCGCACCTGCCATAGCTTCATATCCAAGATCCGGGTTCGTTGCAATGACCAGCAGACTTCCAAGAAACGTAAAACTGACTCCCATAATAATCGGAAGTCCGGATCCGATCACTCCTATCGGATATAACTGTAAACAGGTTCCGATTCCGGCTACAAACATCGCACACTGCAATAACTGTGTAATCTCCGCCGAACTTAAATGTGCCCCATTACTTCTAAGTACTGCCGCACTACACACGATCAGTACCGGAGCCAGATTCGATACGAACATCGCCAGTACATGCTGTAAGCCGAACGGAATGGCTTTTTTAAGTGGAACTCTTCCGTTCAGCTTATAGATATTCTCTTCACTGACCGTCTTTATCTTTTCTTCTTTGTTGCTTTCCATGACTTTTCCTCATTCTCTCTGTAAAATTTTATTTATTATAAGTTTAACTTATATTTTTCAAGAAAGCAACACGAGAATTAATAAATGCATTTATTACTTTAATACAATCCGAAAATATTCTACTGTCGTTGAAAGAAGAAATATTCCACACACTGCCATTTGCAGATATTTTTTCTTAATTACACTTTCAATAAAATCTTTTAAAAATATAAAATCAATCACACTACCAATAAGAATGCTCCCCACATCCATGATACTGTTTATTGCTTTTATCGAAAACAACTGGAACATCCATATCAGACTGGCTGCCCCCAGACACCAGATAAGTGAAAAATAAAATTCCCTTTTTTCACGAATTTCCCAATATTGCCGTAAAAGAACCACACATGTAGTACATCCTATGATACAGCCATAAAATGCAATCGAAGAAAACACTTTTGTTGACTGTGTAACCATTACACCTAATACTGCCATTACAAAGCTAATTCCACTGATTAACCATTTCATTTTCTTTGCCGCATGATACTCCGATATCTCTGCCGTTGATTTCATAATCTCTACTACGTTCTTCCGATCTACAGCAGTTTCTCTTCTTTCTGTATTGATTTCCGATCTCATAAGCTCCACCACTTCTATCCCGAGTGCATCTGCCAATGGTTCTAACGTATTAATGTCTGGAAAACCAAGTCCTCTTTCCCATCTGCTGACTGCCTTATCCGTTACATTTATCTTTTCTGCCAGTTCCGCCTGTGTCATACCCAGCTGCTTTCTCCGTTCCATGATAAATTTTCCAAATACTTTTGCATCCATGTAATTCACTTCCTTTTTCCGTTCTTCGAAACCGAATAGACTTCTTTGTTTAATTACATCATATACATTTTTGTTAAATACGTCAATCGACGAATCCTTTACTTTTTTAATTTTAAGGTAAAAAGCTTTGAATAGTAAAAGAAGACTCTTGCAATACAACAGCCTTCCTAATCATATACTTATTCTTCTTTTGTATTTCTTCTATAATTCGTTGAATTGCAGTTACCTCTTCCTCCAAATTCATCCGCAATTTGTCCTATAGACTTTCTTTTTTCAACTTCTTTTAATCTGCTTTTCAAAAGACTCCGTTCTCCAAGCTCAATTCCAGATTCTACTCCAGCCTCCACACCAGCTTCATACTCCGCTTTCCGTAATTTTTTCTCTTCAAATTCTTTATCATACTCATAGATGCTCACTTTGATCACCTCTGCCTTATTCTTCACCAAAAATTCTGCCAGAATTCCTTCCTTTATGCATTCATCTACCGCTCGCGTAACTGCCTCTTCCAGAGGAATATTCTGCGTCACATATTTTCTTACCCTCGCAACATATTTGGCATATTCCTTTAATGTTCTGCAGTGTTCCATCAGTTCTAGGTTATGACCATCATTTACATTCAACATAGTCACCCTTAATTCCAGATCCGGATCATCCGTCGGATTCTCATAAGCTGAAGATAATCGGAATTCATTATAATCGTCTACCTTTTTCGTTCCATTATAAAATACAATAAATCTTGGTGTCGGTATCTTTTGTATTACCGTGGAATATAAAGATTTCCGAACTACTAATCTTTGATATTCATCCGCAATATAGAATAAATTTCTAAGCGGAATATTCGAGTTATACGTCGACTGGTGCTCATACAAATATAAATTCATATCCATAATAAACGCCAGATCATTCTTCATTCCCATATAAATTGCATTTTCTAATGTGACAATCTGCAAATCTTCTACATTAGTATAATTCCGACCATTCACTGCATTATACAATAATAGCAGATTTTCTTTATCATGATACAACATTCGAAAAATCGTATCTTTGTATGGCCGTTTTGCCTTTAACTGACGGTTGCTTACCTGATACTTTTTGTTACGTCTCTTCTGACTTTTTCTTCTCGCCATATTTAATTCCTCCTATGTGCAGGAGGATATCTTACTTACACGTTCAGTCCTCTCCTGCTTTTTACAATTGATTGGTATAAAAAACATAGATTTCTGAAATGCAATTAGAATGTAGATAGTATATGATTCAATATACCTTAGATTTCTTTTGAAGTATGCTTTTATATAGATTAACATATAAATAAATATTATTCAATATATTTTCAAACAAATTTTGTTGCTGTTTATTACATGAAGCGGTCATTCCGTGGTATCGCATGCTGTAATGATTCAACAGCGGAACCATAACTGCTGTGATACCGGAAGTGTACAAAAAAAGCCGGAAAGTCAAGGCTTCCGCACAACTTTTCGGCCATACACAGGTTACAATTCCGCTATTGAATTCAGTATCATTGGCCAGTCACGACATGAGAAAGACTTGGTATTCTGGTTCGGGCGTATATGGAGCGATGTTAGAAGTTGTTAGGCGTCAGAATTTTCGTTACCCGGAATAGGAGTCACTGTTTGAGCCGTATGGCGAGTTTGACTCCTAGGCCGGGTGCTTTTAGAAAATTCTGACGCCCTTATAACTTCTTCATCGTGGAATCTTAGCCCGAACCAGAATACCAAGTCTTTCTCATGGACCGGGGTAAGCCACAATACAGTATTAAACAGCAAAAAAATTCAACTTCGTCTCATCAAACGTAATCTTCTGCCCTTTACTTCTAAAATACTCCTCCACAACCTGATACATCTCCTCATACCGTCCTTCGCATGCACAATTTCCCAACGGTTCGATCCAGCATGACTGCTTCCCACAGGCATCTCTTAAGTGGACTTTAAAATTCAGTCCTTTCTCCTCCAGCAATCCGTTCACTTCAATAATTTCATTAAATGTAATATAATTCATATCTGCTATCTCCTCCAGTTCTTTCCACTATAGTATCCGGCTGCATTGAATATCGTTGCGAATACATTGATCATCTTGTTCGACGTATACACTGCATGATACCGGTTATATTTTCCCCAGTCTGCATTCGCCAGTGTCCATGTTCCGGATACAGCAGCAAGATAAATAACAGCACACAAAAATCCCACGATAAGTTCACCGGTTGCCATCAAGTGTCCATACTTCTGATTCAGCATCTGCGCTATCACTACTGCCATGATCAAGCTGGCAAACATACTGATCCAGAGTTTGTTCAGGATATAGCGGTTCAGCTTTGAGCCCATCCACAATATAATTGCAAGAATAAATGCCCCGCCATACAGGTAGATTACATACTGCTTCAATACCGCTGTATCACGACACACAATATATCCTCTTCCCAATCACTGTTCCGATTGTAAAAAGTCCGACAGGCTGTACAACTGCCCCCAGAAGCAGCAATGTCAGATGCACTTTCATATTCGCCGAACATGTTCCTATGATCAGCAGACCTACCACAGCTGCAAGTGAAATCAGCCCGACATAAAGATGTGTTCCGATATAATCCTTCGGAAGCAGCCATATAGATATCACACTTAAAATCGTTCCTGCAATAAAAAGCATGCAATCTCATTGTTCATCTCATCCCTGCTTAATTTTTTCTGTACAATATCCTCTTTCAAAAGGATTGCCAGACGTACCTGCCACTCTTCTTTTTCTTCCTCAATCTCAAGCTGATCGATCGATGTAATGTCAAGCTTACTTTTCAATGCTTTCTGGCAGGTCAGTTTCGTTTCCTTTAATGTACGTTCTTCTTTTTCGATCTCGTCCAGTCTGCGGGATAAAGCTTCCTGCAAGGTCAGTCTGTCTTCATAGATTTCTTTGATCTCCTGTACCGAAATACCGATCAGACGCAACTTTTTTGATTTCCTGAAGTTGTTCTACATCTGCTTCTGAATACTCCCGGTAATTATTTTCCTGATTACGTGCCGGATGGATCAGTCCTTCTTCTTCATAAAATCTTATATTCGCCTTGGAAATGCCAACCTGTTTTTCTACATCTTTAATCTTCATAAAGTGACACCTTCTTTCCATTTTCCCAGTCTGCTTCTGTAATGATTTCTTTGCGGTGTTTTATCGTCTTGTACTTTACTTTTCCAAACAAACCTTTCTGCTCTTTACAATAAATGATATGAAGCGCCATATGAAATTTCTGGTTCTCATCTTCCAACTCATGACTGTATTCCAGATGAGTCGCACTGTAACGAAGCAGAAGCACTTCACCGGCTCCCACCGGTACGTTCCCACCATCCACAGACATAACCTGAAATGTAATGGTTCCCGGTATTTCGATTTCTTTTAATTCAACCTGTTCTTTTATTACTATCTGAAGCTCAGAAATGATTTTATTTCTTTCTTCACTTTTTTCCATACTGTCACCTTCCTTCATTCCGGATATCTACATCCTTCTCTCTCTTTGTTAAGATAATTATATTCCTTCAAGCCGCTTGAAGGTCAAGAGATTCACCATATTTTTCTTCCATTTTTTGCCTTTACTCGCATTCCCGCTCGATTTTTTTTCTCTGCCAGCCGCTCTGTCTCTTCTATTGCTTCTTTATAGCCGGTCAGTGCCGCAAATGGTGCAAACTGAGCCGCCCGGTCTGCTATCGGCATCGGAGGATGCGTCTCCGATACATGATGCGGAAGGTTCAGAATATCTCCATTACTTTTGCTGTCACTTCCGATTCACGATTTACTTCGTAATTTCCCCGAACTGTAGTATTCAATTTCTTCGTAACATTTTCATTTCTCTACGCTTTACTGTCCCCGATCTGCCGGTTCCGTTCCATCGCAGTTCCATCCTCCTGCAGATTCATTCCTTTTAAGATTGCATTCTTCCCATATTTTTTCTTGATATCCAGCATCGCCTTCTGCATCTTCTTTTCCCGTTCCAGCTTCTCATTCTTCTCTTTCTTTTCCTTCTTTGCAATTCCAAAATCTGTAAAAAGATTCATCTGTTCATACTGCTGTTCTTCCTGGACCTCTTTCTCACTGATCACATGATTCGCTGCCATCGTAATCCGGCGGATCAGAAGATCCGGATTCACAATTTCATGATACAGCTTTACACCTGCCTGTGTCATCAGCCTCGATGAAGAAGTATGCTGCTTCAGATTAGCGGTTCCGTGTGCATGTTTCGGCAGCTTCCTGCCATACCAGTCTGTCGTGATCTCCCCTACACTTTTTCTTCGTTCCTTGTTCCAGATTCTTGATGTCATATCCAATCGTCAGAACGATCTGATCCGTTACGAGACGTTTATCTACCAGATCCAATGCCAGCTGGTCGATCATTTCCTTTACCACGATCTTCGTCTGCTCGAAATTATATGGACAATGCAGTACCTGTCCCGCACCCATACTGTTATTTTCGGGCTTATACGCCTTCACATCTGCGATCGTGCATGGCTCCCATCCCCATGCATGGTCAATCAGAAGTTCTGCATTCACCCCAAATAGCCGGTACAGCAAATCTTCATTATAATATTCCCCCGGCTTACCAAGAGAACATCTTGCCACATCTCCCATGGTAAATAATCCGACTTCCGCAAGCTTCTTCGCATACCCCGGGCCCACACGCCAGAAATCCGTGATCGGCTGATGCGCCCACAAAAGCTTCCTATAAGAAATTTCTCTAAGTTCTGCGATCCTCACCCCATTCTGATCCGGCTCAATATGCTTCGCCACAATATCCATGGCAACTTTACACAGGTACAGATTCGTTCCGATTCCGGCCGTTGCCGCAATCGACGTCTCCTGCTGGATCTCCCGAATAATCTTTCCAGCCAGCTCTCTTGCCGTCATCCGGTAAGTATTCAGGTAATCGGTCACATCCATGAATACCTCGTCAATGGAATAGACATGGATATCCTCCGGTGCAACGTATTTCAGATAAATGTTGTAGATCTCCGTACTGCATTTCATATATAATGCCATTCTCGGAACCGCCGTAATATAATCCAGTTCCAATTCCGGATGTAGTTTTATTTCTTCATTATCTACGGGAAGCTCCTGCAAACTTCCTTTCCCGGGTGCCATGCAGATCCGTCTTTTATTCACTTCTTTTACCTTCTGCACAACCTCGAAAAGTCTGGCACGGCCCGGTATCCCGTAGGATTTCAAGGAAGGAGACACTGCCAGACAGATAGTCTTTTCCGTACGGCTTTTGTCCGCTACTACCAGATTGGTTGTCATCGGATCCAGTTCTCTTTCTTTGCATTCTACCGATGCGTAAAATGATTTCAGGTCGATTGCGATATAGCTTCTCTGTCCTTTGTCCGCCATGCTTGTTCTCCTCCTTCCTTTACTCTCAAATTCATTCACAAAGTTTTCTTTTCTTATTTCGAATATATGTTCTTATTATACCAACATTCTGATTTTTCCACAATACAGAATCAGTTACAAATTATTTTTCCAAAACTATTGACCTTCAAGTTACTTGATAGTTTATATTATAGACAAGAAAAGAGAAGAAACAAATATTGATAAGAATGCCGGCTATTCCCAAATTCTCTTAAAGAAAGGAGACATTAAAATGAAGAACGGAACAGAAAACAAAAAAGTTGTCTTTGATATTATTTTTAACTTAATATGCATGATATACATAATCTACAGTTGGATGTCAATTACAAATGTCGGAGTCGTAACTGCACTGACACATAATCATGGTGATGCCATGCTGCTGATCTTCGGTGCCGCAATTGTTCTAATCGTCTTTTTTATAATCGATATCATTTCTTTAATATCAGGGAAAAAGCAAAGGGGCTATTTGTTACCGGGGTATGTCGGAGTGTCCATTGGTGTAAAATGTATCGCAATACTATTCCTGGTTTTGGCATATGTATTTAAGCTTAGAATCTAGAGACCTGCCACTGGCAGCTTCTTCCAAACACATGACGTATAAAATATGGCTGGCATATATTCTTTCATGATATATGCCAAGCCATATTTCAAAATCCGTTTACCATTATTTTATTTATAATCCATCACCAGAAACATCGGTTTGATTGCTACCACTTCGTCATACTCTTCTTTCTCGACGACTACGCTGGAATTCAACGCTTTCAGATCTTTTTTTCAAAACCTGCAATGCTTCCGGAATATTTCTCGCACGCCCTTCTTTCATAATTTCCTGCATTCTCTTTAGCACAATCGGATGTGCATAGTGAGCCGGTACCGGAAAATCCGGATACACTCTGATATACTCTTCCATCTGACTGATCGATTCCGTCAGCCGCTTCTCAATATAATTCTTATTATTCTTCGAAGTCGGAAGTACATTCGCTCCGGCAAATAAGAAGATTGTAGCCAGACCAAACAAAAGGAAATACATTCCAAATCCTGCATGGGTCGTCAATGCATAGATACCATAGACGAATGCCGCACCGCCCATCAGTACGATTGCAAGAGCTACCCATTTATACGCCGGATTACTTCTGTCATAAGTACGCTTTTTCTTCGCCGACTGACTCAAGTCCATATAGATATCCGATTGCTTTTTCAGATACTGTTCTGCCTGTTCCAGCTTCACGAGACATCTTTTTGTTTCTTCCGATACATTTCTTTCTCTTTGCTTTTCTGCCAGCCATCTTTCCTTCTCTGCCAGCTTTCTCTCAGCCTCAAGACTGTGTACCGGAATATCCGGGTATTCTTCTTCTATGTACGCAAGAAATCTGTCCACATCTTCTTCATGTTTAAAATTACATTGCTTTTCTTTTCCGTCCTCATATACGACCACAAGATAGGATAATGTACCGAATACTCCTTTTCCTGTAAATCCACCCTTACTCATGGCGATTCTTTTGAAGATCCTTTTTACAGAACTGATCGGTATGTAATACCTTCTGTCAATATAGAAGCTGCTAAGATACACTGCCTTTTTTCCAATGCCACAAGGTCCGATCTTCTTACATTCTTTTTTGTCTTTTACCAATTCTTCATCCGGAATCGATACATTACCCAGTCTTTGTGGTTTCATCTTTTCATCATCTCATTTCTGTCAATTCATTCTGCCTTTTTATGTATTCAAATTACACTGTCTTACAACTATGCTTTCATTGGTTTCTTTGTCGCATGGATAAAGATTCCAAGGAATACTGCTGCCAGGATAATTCCTACCGGATAAGCAACCTTCGTAGAAAGTCCCAGACACTCTTCTGCGCAGAAGAAATAGGTCATGGAAACTGCACTCATAAATGTTGCCGGTACCGCTGTGATCCAGTAATTCTTCTTCTCGCGGAACAGATACATACTTGCTGTCCACAGAACGATCATAGCAAGTGTCTGGTTTGTCCAGCTGAAGTATCTCCATACGATTGCATAATCCAGATGTCCGACAAATGCTCCGACTGCCAGAAGCGGAACACATAACATCAGACGTTTCTGCATCTTATCTGATCAACTTTGAACCAGTCTGCCAGTACCAGACGGGCACTACGGAATGCAGTATCTCCGGAAGTGATCGGGCATACGATAACTCCGATCATTGCAAGTGCAACACCGACACCGCCCATAGTCTTAATACATACATCATAGATTGCTGATGACTGACCATTTGCAAGAATATCATTCAGACCTGTACTCAGGCCACCTGTGATTTTATAAATGGAACATCCTGCTGCTGCCCAGATCAGTGCGATCACACCTTCTGCAACCATCGCACCATAGAATACGAAATGTCCCTGTTTCTCAGATTTCATACAACGTGCCATCAGTGGTGACTGTGTAGAATGGAATCCGGAAATAGCTCCACATGCTACGGTAATGAACATGAAGCTCCAGATCGGCTTTCCCGCCGGATGCATGTTGGTAAAATGCGTCCAGATCTCAGGAATCGTATAATTCGGATTCGTGAAAATACCAACGATAACACCGACTGCCATAACGATCAGGCAGATACCAAACAATGGATAGATACGTCCAATGATCTTATCGATTGAAATAAATGTTGCAACAAAGTAATATGCAAGGATGATCCAAAGCCATACTTCCGGATTAGCCAGAACTCCTGTCACACCTTTATTTCCCAGTAATGTAACGATCAATCCTGCCGGTCCTACTGCAAATACGGTACCAACCATGACCAAAAGCACAACGCTGAATACACGCATGACATTCTTCATCACATTTCCAAGATAGATTCCGCACACTTCAGAAATCGATGCTCCGTCATTTCTTTCAGAAAGCATACCTGAAAAAATAATCATGTACTCCTCCTGCAAAGATCGTACCGAATGTAATCCACAGGAATACAACCGGTCCCCATAAAGCCCCCTGCATAGCTCCGAAAATCGGTCCAAGACCTGCAATATTCAAAAGCTGTACCAGGAACAACTTCCACTGCGGCATTACTACATAATCCACACCGTCATTGATCCGGACCGCCGGTGTCTCTCTGTCATCTGGTGCAAAAGTGTTCTCAACCACTTTACCATAGACAAAATACCCTCCTATAAGTAACGCTAAGCAAATAATAAAACTAATCATGACAACACCTCCAATGTCTTTTATTTCTTAATATTTCCTTAACCTACCTCCATTATAGGATTATGTGTATTTTTTTCAAGTGTTTTTCGAAAATTCTTGTATTTTTTATATATTTTGCACAACCACTGTTCTCTATCTTTTTACTTTTACTCCGATCTTTAATGCATTTACATTTCTTACAATGCTATCATCTCAGGGACTGCATGCCTTAAGTCCAATACAGAAAACTCAAAAGGAAAATGCCGGCACCCCAAGATACCGGCATTTTCCCACTCATAGGAATCAATCATTTAGTTTTAGTTGCTTCATATTATAATGGCGATTCAATTAACATACAGTTCTGATATCTGTGTATTCATAGCAGTCAAAGCTGTCTGCTACGTTCTTGCATGTTAATTTTCCATCGTATGTATTTACAGCTGAATAGATAACTTCGTTATCTTTGCATGCCTGCTCAAGTCCTTTTCCTGCAATCTGCAGTCCATAAGACAGTGTAGCATTTGTCAGTGCAATTGTAGATGTTCTTGGAACTGCTCCAGGCATATTTCCTACACAGTAGTGAACAACACCATCTTCAATGAAGATCGGATCATCGTGGTATGTAACTTTTGTTGTCTCACCACATCCGCCCTGATCAACAGCTACGTCTACAAATACAGCACCTGGTTTCATCTCTTTGAGATATTTTTTCTTGAATATCTTAGGAGCTGATTTTCCCGGAATCAGAACACATCCGATTACGAGGTCTGCTTCTTTTACAGCTTTTTCAATATTTGCATCATTAGAAACAAGTGTCTGGATACGTGCTCCGAAGATATCATCCAGATAAGCAAGTCTCTGAAGGTTGATGTCCATGATTGTTACATTAGCGCCCATTCCTACAGCGATCTTACAAGCGTTTGTTCCTACAGATCCACCTCCGAGGATTACGATGTTAGCTTTTGGTGTTCCAGGAACTCCTGCTAAGAGAACTCCTTCTCCTCCAAATCTCTTCTCGAGATATTTAGCACCTTCCTGAATACTCAGACGTCCTGCGATCTGGCTCATTGGAGCAAGCAGCGGAATGCTTCCGTTTCTTTCGATCAGTGTCTCATAAGCAACACCTTTTACCTTGCCGTTTAACAGAGCATCCGTCTGCGGCTTATCTGCTGCCAGATGAAGATATGTATAGAGGTCAGTCCTTCATGGAATAACGGGTACTCTTCCGGAAGAGGCTCTTTAACCTTGATCATCATCTCTACGGTATCCCATACTTCTTTTTGCCGTGTCGATCATCTTTTGCTCCTGCAGCTTCATACTCTGCATCAGTAAATCCTGAGCCCAGTCCTGCTCCCTTTTTCGATATAGACTTCGTGACCTTGCTCCAGCATAGATTTTTCACATTGTCCGGTGTCATACCTACACGAAATTCATTGTTTTTGATTTCTTTTACACATCCTACTTTCAATTTCTTTCCCTCCTGATTCTTCTAATACGTTCCTACGCTCCGGAGTTTTCCGGCTCCTGCACTTTCTGAACAATATTTTTTCATTTTCATCTCTTGTTTTGAAGAATATTATTCATTTGTCTCTAAACTTATAGTATCACACCAGTGTATAATATTCAATAAAAGTTATTTTTTTCACAAAACTTTTTATTGTATGTCAAAATCTTCAATTGTTTTTACAATTTACTTGCATAATTGCAAAATTCATGATTAAATCAAGATATAAGGATCTTGGGAGGTAGTGCTATGAAGGAACTAAGGGAAACTATCCACAATGCAAATCTGACAAAACTCAAAAAATGATTGCAAAATATATTCTGGACAACTCGGCAGACGCCTGTTTCATGACTTCTACAGAAATCGCCCTGAAGCTAGGCGTCAGTGAATCGTCCGTTGTCCGCTTCAGCCGTTCTCTGGGATACAGCGGCTTTATGGACTTCCAGAAAGCTCTGCGCAGAGACTATCAGGACAAAGTCCTAAGTATCTCCAGCAGCATCACCGTTCCCTCCCAGCGCATTGCCAAACGGGCAAAATTAGACGATAACGCTGAATATCTCAAACGGCATTTGAAAAACTCTGCCAAAAACCTGGAGTCTGTCCTCGTGGGCAACACCCCTCAGACCTTTGAGGAAGCGGCAAACGCCATCATTTCCGGACGTCACAAATATATCGTATGCTCACGCGGAAATTCCTGCCTGGGAGATTACTTTCTTCTATATTTGAAACATATGGTTCCAAATGTTGAGATGACCAATGCCTCCTCCATCAGTCCCATTGATCATATCTGCAACATCTCCAAGGATGACTGCCTGATCATTTTCAGCTTTCCCAGGTATTCTTCTATGGATAAACTGACTGCAAAAATGGCAAAAGATGCAGGAGCAAAAATCGTAGTAGTCACGGACAAGCCAAGTGCTCTTCTGGCCGAGTATGCCTCTGTCCTTCTGACCGTACCGGTAGACAGCAATAACTTCTTTAACTCCATGGTAGGGCCGCAGTTTGTGGCAGAAGCTCTCCTTGACACCATCAGCCATAAGGTCCGTGGTGTGGAAAAGCGCCTGAAAAAGATTGACCGGTATCTCGAAGAGCTCGGAACTTACTAATAAAAATGTTTCTAACATTTTGACTGTTTTCTCTAACAAGATATTCTACAATGCCCATACCTTTTCTTCTATAATCTACCTAGCATTATCCAATAGGAGGAACGGATTTATGGGTACTTTTTTTTAATAAACGCACTCAAACATTTCATCTATTTAATGACAATATCAGTTACATTATGACAGTCCTTCCTGGCGGCCAGATGAGTCAGCTGTATTTCGGAAAGAAGATCCACCACAGGGAAGATTTTTCCTATCTCCTGGAAACCGCTCCCCGTCCCATGGCTTCTTATCTTTTCGAAAACGACCGCACGTTTTCTCTGGAACATATCCGCCAGGAATATGGTGTTTATGGTTCTACCGATTATCGCTCTCCTGCAGTGGATATTCT
>ENA-OQET01000913-OQET01000913.1-human-gut-metagenome-genome-assembly--contig:-NODE-913-length-14322-cov-2.814794_pt1 | contig 14322 bp, 14 predicted proteins | sample MGYA00242800_ERZ504645 | MGnify/ENA primary metagenome ERZ504645 (study PRJEB26092, sample SAMD00036308) | human gut metagenome | host: Homo sapiens | study: EMG produced TPA metagenomics assembly of... | reverse complement strand
CGCCGCTTTTATGAAAAAGTGCAGGGAAATGAAGCGGAGATTCTCTGCATGGAAGGAGGAATTTATTATGGAAAAATCCATCAAACGTTATATGCCGATTTTCGTGCTTCCAACGTTTTTTGCATTTATTCTTGGCTTTATCGTTCCTTTTATTATGGGAATCTGGCTTTCATTTTGTAAATTTACAACCGTAACAGACGCGAAATTCGTAGGATTTTCAAATTACATAGAAGCACTGAAAGATACGGCATTCCGTCATTCATTCTGGTATACCGTACTGTTCGCAATTGCATCTCTTCTGATCATTAACATCATAGCATTTGCACTTGCAATGGCACTGACAAAAGAAATGCACGGAACAAATGTCTTCCGTACGGTCTTCTTCATGCCGAACCTGATCGGTGGTATCGTACTTGGATATATCTGGCAGCTGATCTTTAACGGAGTTCTTTCCAGATATGGTACCGCACTTGCTCTGAATGAGTGGTATGGCTTCTGGGGACTGATCATTCTGGTCAGCTGGCAGCAGATCGGTTATATGATGATCATCTATATTGCAGGTCTTCAGTCCATTCCTGGTGATGTCATTGAAGCAGCAGAGATTGACGGAGCAAAATAAGATCCAGACATTATTCAAGGTAACAATCCCGATGATGATGCCATCGATCACGATCTGTATGTTCCTGTCAATTACAAACGGATTCAAGTTATTCGATCAGAACCTGTCCCTGACAGCCGGTGAACCGTCTAAGATGTCTGAGATGATGGCGCTTAATATCTTCAATACGTTCTACGGACGTACCGGATGGGAAGGAGTCGGACAGGCGAAGGCAGTCATCTTCTTTGCAATCGTAGTTGTGATCGGTATGATCCAGTTACGTGCAACACGTTCTAAGGAGGTACAGCAGTAATGAAGAAAAAAACAAGTAAATTAAGCTGGTTTGGAACAGGTGCATTTGCGATCATCGGCGTTGTATATATTATGCCGATCCTGATCGTGCTGATCAACTCATTTAAAAATAAAGTATTTATCAACAAAGAACCATTCAAACTCCCAACAAAGCAGACATGGGTAGGAATCGATAACTTCCTGTCCGCAATTGACAAATATGAACTGCTGAGTGCAGTCGGCTGGACTGTATTTATCACAGTTGGTTCCGTACTTGTGATCCTTGTATGTACTTCTATGTGTGCATGGTATATTACAAGAGTAAACAGTAAGTTTACAAAACTGTTATATTTACTCTGCGTATTTTCCATGGTTGTTCCGTTCCAGATGGTTATGTTCACCTTATCGCTGGTAGCTGACCGTACCGGTCTTCGTACACCTTGGGGAATCATCATCATTTACCTCGGATTTGGTGCAGGTCTTGCAGTATTCATGTTCTGCGGATTTGTAAAATCCATTCCACTGGAAATTGAGGAAGCAGCAATGATCGACGGATGTACACCACTTCGAACCTTTTTCTCCGTTGTACTTCCGATCATGAAGCCGACATACATTTCCGTAGGAATCCTGGAGACGATGTGGATCTGGAATGACTTCCTGCTTCCATACCTGGTACTGGATCTGAATAAGTATAAGACAATCTCAATTGCGATCCAGTATATGAAGGGAAGTTACGGCCGTGTAGATATGGGTGCGGTTATGGCAGCGCTGATCCTGGCGGTAATTCCGGTAGTCATCTTCTATCTGGCATGCCAGAAACACATCATCAAGGGTGTTGCAGCAGGAGCTGTAAAAGGATAGTTGGTGTTTCGTTTATCATGTTGGATAGCCGGACCTGAATAAAATAAATAAAGTCTTCCTGTGCTGAATGCGAATGCACTGGAAGGCTTTATTTTTTGTGTGTATCGAATGAGGAAGAGTTGATGAATGAAATTGGAGGGTGTAAGCTTGGGTGTTTACAGATCCGGTATCGCAGGTATATCCATTTGTTCTGGTGGTGCTGCTGCAGGGGATTGGTGTAAAAGTGATTGAGTGGCATACAATCAGAAAGGTGAAGGAAAGCATGAAAGAAATCTTAAAGGTAAATAATCTGATCAAAAATTTTCAAAAGCCGGCGGGGAGATGGAGAAGTTCTAAATAATCGTAAGAAAAAGTTGATTGACTGTCACATACATGATAATATACTGATAGGGAAACTAAAGCCGGGCGGCTAAGTCTTTGTTATAAGATTTTCAAGAGTAAATAAAAATAGCCGCCAACTACTGGGAATAGTTGACGGACTGTTGAAATAAATAGTTTTAACTTATACCGGGTAGCCGCTTGCGGTTTCCCTCTTGTTATTTTTAATATAGCATATTTGATAATTGTATGCAAGTGTGGGATTAAAAATCATCATACAGTTTTTGTGTTATAGTTTACGATCACACAGGCAGCAGAAGGGAGCAGGCAGAAGATGAATTCTAATTTCGAATATTACAAAATTATTTTATTACGTAGCAAAGTATGAGAATCTTACCAAGGCAGCGACGGCACTGAAGACCAGCCAGCCGGCAGTCACACGTACCATTCATAAGCTGGAAGGTGAACTGGGGATGCCCGGTTTATTTTACCAGAAGTAAAAGCCGGTATGAAGCTGACACCGGAGGGACGGACATTCTATGGTTACGTGGCGGCCGGATGCGCCCAGTTTTTTCCAAAGGGGGAGAATGACCTTAGCAATCTTATTTCCCTGGAAAATGGTACGATCTATATCAGTGCGACGGAGACTGCTCTTCACTGTTATCTGTTTCAGGCGATGGAAGAATTCAACAGTCTGTATCCGAATGTAAGATTCAAGATTCTGAATAACAGTACGACAGAATCTGTCAATGCAGTAAAAGAAGGAAAGGTGGATCTCGCTTTTGTATCGGCTAATCTTCAGGTAGCGAAGCCGCTTCGGATGAAGATATTGAGAAAATACAGGGATATACTGATCGCCGGAATGCGATTTGAAGAATTGAAAGCGGGGAAAGAGGAGTTATCGCTTAAGGAACTGGTGTCGTATCCATGGATTAGTCTGACGGCAGAGACGATCACGCGCCGTTTTTTAAATGAATATTTTGAAAAGAATGGTCTGACATTTGCACCGGATATGGAGCTTGCGACGACGGATATGATACTTCCGGCAGTAAGACATAATCTGGGACTGGGATTCATCCCGGCGGAATTTGCGGATGCGGAACTTAAGTCCGGACAGGTATTTGAAATCAAGGTAAAAGAAAAACTGCCGGAACGTAATATCGTATTGATTTACGATATGGAATATCCTCAGAGTATCGCGGCAAAGGAGTTCCAGAAATTCCTGAAAGAGAAGGGCAATTAATCTGCCAATTATAAGAAATGAGAAATATAATAAAAACCCGGAAGCTTACACAAATTCGGATGATCATAACGATCTGACAAAGATAAAAGGTATCGAATTGGAGTAAAATATGGTAAGCTTCCGGGCTTTTTATTAAAACAAACTAATTAGTAGGAATTTTTATTTATGCCACTCCCAGTTACGGATCTCTTCAAGATCCTGTCCGTATTCGGCAATGTACTGTTTGTGCTCTACCAGCTTGTCGTTCATCTTCTGGATCAGGAAGGATCCCTTGTTGCCAAGCTGTGGCAAGTGCATGATTGCATCTTTTACCAGGTTGAAACGGTCGATCTGATTTTGTACACGCATATCGAATGGTGTAGTGATCGTTCCTTCTTCCTGATATCCATGAACAGAAATATTGTGGTTGTTACGTTCGTATGTAAGTTCATGGATCAGTGTCGGATATCCGTGGAATGCGAAGATGATCGGTTTATCTTTTGTAAAGATTGCATCATATTCTGCATCACTTAATCCGTGTGGATGTTTATGATCTGATTCCATCTTGAACAGGTCAACAACGTTAACAACACGAATCTTGAGTTCTGGCATTTCATCACGAAGAATTGTAACAGCAGCCATTGTTTCAAGAGTTGGTGTGTCACCGCAGCAAGCCATAACAACATCTGGTTCTTCACCACAGTCGTTACTTGCCCAATCCCAGATACCGATACCCTGTGTACAGTGCTTAACAGCCTGTTCCATAGATAACCACTGGCAGCTTGGGTGTTTTGAAGCTACGATAGCGTTGACATAGTTCTTGCTCTTGATACAGTGATCGAAGCAAGAGAGTAAGCAGTTAGCATCCGGTGGGAGATACATGCGGACAACATCTGCATTTTTTATTAGCGATGTGATCCAGGAATCCTGGGTCTTGATGTGTAAATCCGTTGTGATCCTGCTGCCATACATTTGATGTCAGGATGAAGTTAAGAGAAGCAATTGGCTGTCTCCATGAAAGCTGGTTACATACTTTTAACCATTTTGCATGCTGAGCTGCCATAGAGTCAACGATACGGATGAATGCTTCGTAACTTGCAAAGAATCCGTGACGTCCTGTTAACAGATAACCTTCCAGCCATCCTTCACACATATGCTCACTTAACATACCATCCATGATACGTCCGTTTCTTGCAAGACAATCGTCTGTGTCAAGAAGTCCGGCGTTCCAGTCACGGTTCTGTGTTTCAAATACTTTGTATAAACGGTTAGACATACTTTCGTCAGGTCCGAAGATACGGAAGTTCTTGTTCTCTTCGTTTAATTCGAAGATGTCACGGATATATCCGCCAAGTTCGATCATATCCTGAGCCTTTGTCTTACCTGGTTCAACTTCGATTCCATAAGAACGGAAATCAGGAAGTCTTAAGTCTTTTAATAATAAACCACCATTTGCATGTGGGTTAGCTCCGAGACGGGCATCTCCCTTAGGTGCAAGTTCTGCAAGTTCTGGGATCAGGCGTCCGTTTTCGTCGAAGAGTTCTTCCGGATGATAGCTTTCCAACCACTCTTTTAAGAGTTCCAGATGTTCCGGACTTTCCATTGTAAGTGGTACCTGGTGTGCACGGAAAGATCCTTCAATCTGCTGACCGTCTACAACCTTTGGTCCGGTCCATCCCTTTGGAGTACGAAGAACGATCATTGGCCACATCGGACGTTCTGGATCGTTGTTCTCACGTGCATTTTTCTGGATTGCCTTGATCTCTTCGATAACAGTATCCATTGTCTCTGCCATCTTCTTGTGCATGGTCATCGGATCGTCACCTTCTACGAAGTAAGGTTTCCAACCGCATCCTTTGAAGAAGTTTTCCACTTCCTCATGTGAAATACGTGAGAAGATTGTAGGGTTACTGATCTTATATCCATTTAAATGAAGAATTGGAAGTACAGCACCGTCTGTAACCGGGTTCAGGAATTTGTTAGACTGCCATGAAGTAGCTAACGGTCCGGTCTCAGCTTCACCATCACCGACAACAACTGTTGCGATCAGATCCGGGTTGTCGAATACAGCACCGAATGCATGTGCGATAGAATATCCAAGCTCTCCACCTTCGTTGATAGATCCAGGTGTCTCTGGTGCACAGTGACTCGGAACTCCACATGGGAATGAGAACTGCTTGAACATCTTCTTCATACCTTCTTCATCCTGGCTGATGTTCGGATATACTTCGCTGTAAGAACCTTCCAGATATGTATTGGCAATTAAGAAGTTTCCGCCATGTCCAGGACCTGATAATAAGATCATATCCAGATCATAACGTTTGATCTCACGGTTGCAGTGTACATAGATAAAGTTCTGTCCTGGGACAGTTCCCCAGTGCCCAACGATTTTCTTCTTGATCTGATCCATTGTAAGTGGTTCTTTTAATAATGGATTGTCAAGAAGGTATAACTGACCGGCTGACAGATAGTTGGCAGCACGCCAGTAGGCATTCATCTTTTCAAGCATTTCCTGGGATAACGGCTGTTTCTCAAGACATGTTTTTGTGTCTTCCATATTCATACCTCTTTCTTGAAAATAATTTTTTGTGTTATTTTTTTAACCATCTGTAGGATAACACAATGAAAAGTGTGCGTAAAATAGCAATTATGCATTGTAAATATAAGCTTTTGGTATGGATGGAGGAAAAGACTGGGCTGGCAGATTGACCCGGTAGGATTACGTTATGCGCTGGTTACATTATATGAACATTATGAAGTACCATTATTTATAGTAGAAAATGGTTTAGGAGCAGTTGATATCTTGAAAAAAGATCATACTTGTGATGATGATTACCGTATTGCATACCTGAAAGAATATATTACAGAGATGAAGAAAGCAGTAGAGATAGATGGTGTGGATCTGATGGGATATACCCATGGGGCTGTATCGATCTGGTATCAGCCTGTTTGCTATTTATAAGATTAAATACAACTTAGGTTGCTGTTTTGTAAAAATAATACAAGTAAGTGAAAAATAAAAGTTGTATTGTACTATAAAGAAAGTATGAAAGAAATGAAGAAAAATGCACAAAAAATTCATTTTTGTTCATAATTATTGAAACAAAGACTGTCAAAACGCACAAAAACGGTTTTTACATATGAAAACGTCATAAAAAGTGCCACGAGACAGTACAACTTTGTTGAAGAAAATGGTTGTATTTTATTGCAAAACGATACCAGTTAAGTATATAATCTAATCATCAAATAAATACAGAAAACGGAGGAAACATTATGAAGAGAGTTCTCAAAAAAGTAACAGCAAGCTCTTTTGGCAGCAACAATGGTAGTCGGACTTGCTGCATGCGGAAACGGTGGAAGTTCTGATGACAAGAGCAGCAAGAGCAGTAAATCAGGAAAGGTTAAAATCGGAGTTTCTATCTGGTCTTCAACAGACGTTCTTGGATCACAGTGTAAGAAGATGCTGGATGCAGCAGCTAAAGCACTGGATGTAGAAGTACAGTATGTTGACCAGGGACATGTATCTGAGAAAGTTACAGCTTCTGTAGAGCAGTTAGCAGCAGCAGGATGCCAGGGAATCATCATCTGTAACTCATCTGATACAGAGATGACATCAGCAATCAAGACATGTAATGATAATAAAGTATATCTTGCACAGTTCTTCCGTGTAATCAGCAAAGAAAACAGTGCAGATATCTACAAAGCAGCAAAAGATTCCGCTTACTACATCGGAGCAGTTCATGAAGATGAACCTGCAAACGGTGCAGAACTTGTTAAGATTCTTCTTGACAAAGGTGATCGTAACATCGGTCTTATCGGCTGGGAGCAGGGAGATGCTACATGGCTCGGAAGATGGGAAGGTTACAAAGCCGGAGTTGAAAAATGGAACAAAGAAAAACCCAGACGACAAAGCAAAACTTTCTGAGCCACAGTACGCTGGTACAACTTCAGAAGGTGGATCAAAAGCCGCTGAAGCTTTAATGGCAGCAGATCCTAAGCTTGATGCATTGATCCCAGCTGGTGGTGGTGGAGATCCACTTCAGGGAGCAATCGCAGCAGTTGAACGTGCAGGAAAGACTCAGGACATCGATATCGTTTCTACAGACTTCCTTCCAGATCTTGGAGAAAGACTTGAGAATGGTTCAATGGCAGGTGAATCCGGTGGACATTTCTGTGACCCACTGATCGCATTCATGATGGTTTACAATGCAGTAAAAGGTAACTACAAAGACTTCGCTGGTAAATTCGAAGATGTTCCATTCCCATACCTGTATGTATCATCAGCAGAAGACTATGCAGCATACGAGAAATATTTCGTAGATCAGCTTCCGTACACAGACGATGAATTAGTAGCTATGTCTAAAGAAAGTCTGAAAGAGCTGAAAGCAACTGCAGCAAGCGTATCTATCGCTGATGCAGAGAGCCGTTCCGCTAAATAAGACGGACACAAGATAACAGAAAATAATTTGGGGAGGGTGACGTCGCAAGAAAGGCGATGCCACCTTCTCTTTTAAAAAGATAATAAGAAGAGGTAGATAATATGGGCACTACTAAAAAACTCTCAGGAAAGACAATGGGGTATGTAATCCTGATCGGTCTTGTGATTGTTTCCTGGGCAATCTTTAAAATATTGACACCACATAACTTCGGCTCATTTTCCAATATGCTCAATTACTTTCAGGCCAGTCTGATTGCCACTGTTGGTGCGGTTGGTTTCTATTTCGTAATGGTAATGGGAATGTTCGATTTCTCTATTGGTGCAAACATCATGCTTTCCGCAATCGTTGGATGCGTATTGGCAACAAGATTCAACTTAGGATATTTCGGACTGATCGTCGGAGGTATTCTTACAGGTACAATTGTTGGTTTATTAAACGGAATTTTCTATGTGAAATTAAGAATTCCATCTATGATCGTTACAACAGGTCTGGCACTTATCTATGAGTCGCTGGCAAACTACATGGCAGGTGGTGTAGAACAGACACTTCCGGCACACTTAAGAGCATTCGGACGTATGCCATGGGATATCATCCTTGCATTGGTAGCATGCGTTGTTGCTTACATATTCTTAAACTACACTAAAATCGGAACTTATACTTATGCGATCGGAAGTGACGAGTTCGTTGCTAAGAACATGGGTATTAATGTTAATAAATACAAGGTACTTGCATTCATCTTAAGTGGTGCGTTCCTTGGAGTAATGGCAATTCTGACAATCAGTTATGGTTCTTCAATGGTAGCGGTTACCGGTATGGCATCTATGAGCCGAAACTTCGTACCGACAATGGGATGCTTCTTCGGTCTGGCATTTAAGAAATATGGTATGCCGCTGCAGGCTATTATCATCGGTGAATTCGTAATCAATATTATTTTCTTCGGTTTCATCGCACTTGGTGCTCCTACAGCGATCCAGGACGTTATTACAGGATTTGCACTGCTGATTATCGTTACTCTGACAACAAAGGTTACAAAAGGCGAGATTGTCAAGTAATAGAAGGAGGAAGACAGCAATGAGTGAAGTGAGATTACAGGTAAAACATGTTTCTAAAAACTTCGGTATCACGAAGGCGTTGAAAGATGTGTCATTTAATATCAATAAAGGTGAGGTTCACGCACTGATCGGTGAAAATGGATCCGGTAAATCAACAATGACAAATATGTTGACAGGAATCTACACACTGGAAAGTGGACAGTTCATTCTGGATGGAAAAGAAGTTCATCCGAAGAACCAGGTAGAAGCAAATAAAGAAGGTATTTCTATCATCGTACAGGAACTTGGAACGCTTTCCGGACTGACGGTAGCAGAGAATATCTTCCTTGGACATGAAGATCAGTTCGTTCATCTGGGGATCAAGAATACCGCAGCAATGAACAAAAAAGCAAATGAGCTTTTACAATCCTATGGATTTGATAAGATCAAAGCAGGAGATATGATTGATGATTATAATTTCGAAGACCGTAAACTGGTTGAGATCGTAAAAGCTACATATTTTAATCCTAAGATCGTCGTTGTCGATGAGACGACAACTGCTCTTTCGCAGGAAGGACGTGAAGAACTGTACAAACAGATGAATCGTGTCCGCGATAATGGAAATACGGTTATCTTTATTTCCCATGACCTTCCGGAAATTCTTGACAAATCCGATACAATCACAATCCTCCGGGATGGTGTATATATCGATACGGTTAAGAGTGCAGATGTGAACGAAGATGATCTGAAGAAGCTGATGGTTGGACGTGAGGTAACAGGTGATTACTATCGTTCAGACTATGGTGAAAAAAGTATCAGATGAAAGTTGTATTATCCGTAAAGAATGTTACAGTTCCAGGACTGATCGAAGATATCAGCTTTGATTTACACAAAGGAGAGATCCTTGGATTCGGTGGTCTGTCAGAATCAGGTATGCATGAGATCGGTAAAGCAATCTTCGGTGCATCTTATGACAGAGAAGGTGAAGTTGTTCTGGCTGACGGAACACACATCAACGATATTCCTACAGCAATTAAGCACAGCATTGCTTATACATCCAAAGACCGTGACAATGAGTCGGTTGTGCTGAATCAGAGTATCGGTGACAATATCTGCTTACCATCATTAGATGAACTTGCTAATAAAGCACATATATTAAGTGATAAGAAACGTAGAGAGTTTGCCGATAAATATGCAAAACAGATGTCTGTAAAGATGAATGATGTAAACCAGTTCGTTTCAAATCTGTCCGGTGGTAACAAACAGAAAGTTGTTCTTGCAAGATGGATCGGAAAAGATTCTGATATCGTTGTTCTGGACAGTCCTACCCGAGGAATCGATATTAAGGTAAAACAGGACATCTATCAGTTGATGAACCAGATGAGAAAGAACGGTAAATCCATCATCATGATCTCAGAAGAGTTGATGGAGCTGATTGGTATGAGTGATCGTATCATTATTATGAAAGATGGAAAAATCAGTGGTCAGCTGGATAGAGATAAGAACCTTGATGAAAACGGTCTTATTTCTATGATGGTATAAGGAGGCAGCTATGGGAAGTCAAGTAAGTGCAAAAACAAATGATAAAGAGCAGCAGCTGAAAAAGGCATCTAAAATGGCCTTAATTCGTTCGCTCCTGCCAATCGTAGGATTGGTTGTTATTTTCCTGTTATTCAATGTCCTGACAGATTTCCGTATGATGGGAAACATGTCACTGGCATTTTCGCAGGTATATGTTACAATGATTGCAGCTATGGGTGTGTTCTTCATTATGACAATGGGCGGCCTGGACTTTTCTCAGGGATCTATCCTTGGAATTGCTTCAATCGTTGTATGTATTCTTTCAAAACATGGAATTGCAATTGCAATTCTTGGTGGTATTGCATCAGGTGCGATCATCGGTGCGATCAACGGATTCTTCTATGTATACCGTAAGATCAAATCATTCATTGTTACAATTTGTACCATGTTCTTATTCCGTGGATTTATCAAATATATGACAACGAATGCACCTGTTTCCGGTTCTGCAACATTGATCAATTATGACAGTACAGGATTCAAAGTGGCTTGTACAGTAGTTGTTCTGGTTATTGGATTTATCGCATTCCGTTATACAAAATTCGGAACATATTTAAAAGCGATCGGAGCCGGTGAAAAAGCAGCAATGTTCTCAGGAATCCGTACAGACAGAATGAAATTCCTCATGTATGTACTGGCAGGTGCACTGACAGGATTTGCAGCATTTATCAACGTTATCAAGGTCGGATCTGTTACATCTTCCGGTGGTAACCAGTTAGAGACACAGATTCTGATCGCTCTGGTATTAGGTGGTATGCCTATTTCCGGTGGAGCCAAGGTAAGATTTGAAAATATCGTTGTTGGATCTCTTCTTTACGTCGTACTGAACAGTGGATTGACAATGATGGGATTCTCAACACAGATGATGCAGCTGATTCAGGGAGTTGTATTCCTGATCTTCGTAGCAGTATTCGCAGACCGTGAATCACTTACAGTTATCAAATAATAAAATTATTTATTCATTACGGGCAAAGGCATTCTTTGATGTTTTTGCCCGTAATTGGTATATGGAGCATTTATGAAGAATACGAATCAGGAAGGTCTGAAATATCAAAAATTATATAATTGGGCACATACACTGATCACCAGTGGTGTGATCAGGAATATGGATAAATTCCCATCAGAGCCGAGCCTGCAGAAGAAGTTCGGGTATTCAAGGCAGACAGTAAGAACGGCTTTGCAGCAACTGGAAGAAGAAGGGCTGATTACCCGGGTGAGGGGGAGTGGAACATATGTGTCTTATGAAGGACAGACGATAGATGATGACCGGCCGAGAGTAGGACTGCTGCTTAGCTATTATTCGGAATATCTCTTCCCGGAGGTGTATGACGGCATAGAAGCTTCCCTGAGTGAAAAGGGATATCGTATCGATGTGGCAGTTACCAAGAACCGTCTGAACGATGAAGCGGTTTATCTGGAGAGTATGCTGAAGAATAACGTCTCGGGTCTGATCATTGAAGGTTCACGTTCTGCATTTCCGAATCCGAATCTGCGTCTGTTTGAAGAAATTAAGAAGCGGAATATACCGACAATCTTTATACACAATCATTATGAAAATATGTCTTTTGACAGTGTAGAGATGTCGGACACCAGATCGGCCTATGAACTGACAAAGACGCTGATCGAACATGGGCACAGAAAAATCGGAGGAATTCTGAAATATGATGATATGCAGGGGATTGCACGTTATAAGGGGTTGATTCAATGCATGTCGGATTATGGAATTAAATATGACGATGACTGCATCAGATGGTATTCTACCAGAGAGATGGAAGACAAGTTCGGTAAGAAAGGACTTACTCATATTTACCGTCACACCAGAGAGTGTACAGCAATGATGATCTATAATGATGAAGTGGCGAGAGTGTATTTGGAATTTCTGGATGAGAGAGGGATACACGTTCCGGAAGATGTGTCGGTAGTATCTTTTGATGATGCGGAGCTGACGGATAATACAGATGTTAAATTACTGTCCGCTATACACCCGAAAAACAAGCTGGGGCATAATTACGGAAATCATTTGTTGCGTATGATGGATGATGAAGACTGGCAGACAAAAATTATGCATACCGTTTTCCGGTGAGAATAAATGATGGTAATTCCGATGAGAAAATTGTAGAAGTTAATCTTGACAGGAAATGGAAAAAAGAGTATTATACAAATATAGTATGTTACTTGTTAGTAAACGATGAACGAGGCATTAACTATGTGTAAATTATTAAATGTATTTATGCAGAGTTAGTGCCATTTTTTGTGTTAATAAGTTGATAAAAAGGGAAGACTATGCATAGATACACGTACAAAGAAAAGGAGAAAAATATGAAAGACAAAATCTTTGGCGTATTGCAAAGAGTAGGGCGCAGCTTCATGCTCCCGATCGCAATCCTCCCGGTAGCAGGATTGCTTCTCGGTCTTGGCAGCTCATTTACCAATGCCACAACCATTGCAACTTATGGACTGCAGGGAATCCTGGGAGAGGGAACAATCCTTCATTCGCTGCTGATTATTATGAATAAGGTTGGAAGTGCGATCTTCGATAACCTTCCACTGATTTTTGCCGTTGGCGTAGCCATCGGAATGGCAAAGAAGGAAAAAGAAGTTGCAGCATTATCAGCATTGATCGCATACTTTGTTATGCATATTTCCATTAACAGTATGCTGGAAATCAGCGGGAAGATCGCAGCTGACGGAACCATTTCCAAGAATGTCCTTGAAGGAACGATCGCTTCTGTGTGTGGAATCAATACACTGCAGATGGGTGTGTTCGGCGGTATTATTGTAGGACTTGGAGTTGCGGCACTTCATAACCGTTTCCACAAGATTGTACTGCCAATGCATTATCATTCTTTGGCGGTTCAGATTCGTACCGATCATTTCAACAATTACTTATATGTTTGTCGGAATCGCAATGTATTTCGTATGGCCGGTTGTGCAGAACGGTATCTATGCACTGGGCGGTCTGGTAACAGGAACCGGATATTTCGGAACACTGATCTTCGGTATTGTAAAACGTGCGCTGATCCCGTTCGGACTGCATCATGTGTTCTATCTTCCGTTCTGGCAGACCGCTGTCGGCGGAACGATGGAAGTTGGCGGAAAACTGATCCAGGGTGGTCAGAATATCTTCTTCGCACAGCTTGCCGATTCTGCAAATATTACACATTTCAGCGCGGATGCGACAAGATATTTCTCCGGTGAGTTCATCTTCATGATTTTCGGACTTCCGGGAGCGGCACTTGCTATGTACCGTACGGCAAAACCAGAAAAGAAAAAAGCGGCAGGCGGACTGCTTCTTTCCGCAGCACTGACATGTATGTTAACAGGTATCACAGAGCCTCTGGAGTTCTCGTTCCTGTTCGTGGCACCGGTTCTGTTCGCAGTACAGGTTGTACTTGCAGGTAGTGCATACATGATTGCACATATCCTGAATATTGCAGTAGGACTGACATTCTCCGGCGGATTCTTAGATCTTCTGTTATTCGGTATTCTTCAGGGAAATGCGAAGACAAGCTGGATCAGAATCATTCCGGTAGGAATTATCTATTTCTTCCTGTATTACTTTATCTTCTCATTCCTGATCAAGAAGTTAGATCTTAAGACACCGGGTCGTGAAGATGATGATGCAGAGACAAAACTTTATACAAAAGCAGATGTCAATGCCAAAAAAGCAGGAAATACAGAAGCAGGTACAGAAGGAACTTCCGAAGATTCGCTTAGTGCGGAAATTAACAAGAGGACTTGGAGGCTCTGCGAATATCGAAGACGTAGACTGCTGTGCGACAAGACTTCGTTGTACGGTAAGCAATGCAGATCTGGTAAATGACGGAATTTTGAAAGCAACAGGTGCATCCGGCGTGGTCCATCGCGGACAGGGTGTACAGATCATTTACGGACCGGGTGTGACGGTTATTAAGGCGAACCTGGAAGACTATCTGGAACATGCGCCAAAAGAGCTGTATGAGCCTCAGAAAGATGCAGAAAGTA
>ENA-OQET01000912-OQET01000912.1-human-gut-metagenome-genome-assembly--contig:-NODE-912-length-14340-cov-3.224161_pt1 | contig 14340 bp, 20 predicted proteins | sample MGYA00242800_ERZ504645 | MGnify/ENA primary metagenome ERZ504645 (study PRJEB26092, sample SAMD00036308) | human gut metagenome | host: Homo sapiens | study: EMG produced TPA metagenomics assembly of... | reverse complement strand
TGTGTTCTGTGTTTTGTCCAATAATATAAAAAATTCCTCAGAAGCCAAAGAAAATACAAAAAAGATTTCTGCGGACATATACCAGTATATGACCTCTGAGTCCAAATCTCCGGACACTCCTTCATAAGAAAAAAGCAGAGATGCGGTAAAGCCCGTATTCTCTGCTCTTTTTAATCTGTGTATTATTCTGTTTTTTCGGAATTTTCTTTCTGAGCTTCCTTTTCTCTCATTCTGGAAAAAACCATTTCGTAGCCGTCATTTCCGTAATTCAGAGAACGGTTTACACGGCTGATAGTGGCAGTGGATGCACCTGTTTTTTCTGAGATATCCAGATATGTCCGTTTATCCGTCAGCATTTTTGCTACCTCAAAACGCTGTGACAAAGAAAGAAGTTCATTGATCGTACATACATCCTCAAAAAATGTATAACATTCTTCTTTATTCTTCAGACAAAGGATTGCTTCAAATAAATGATCAACCTCTTCTGTTCTGATTTTTTTACCCATAATCCCTGCTCCTTTAGTTACATTGTTTGTACTGTTTCATATACATGGTATTTTAACACTTTAACATGTGAAAAGCAAGGACTATTTTGACGCATTAATTGTAGTTGTTTTTTTCTGATGAATCAAGTATACTTAAGAACAAATGTACGTGTTTTATAATTTTTGATTCAGAATGGAGCATCTGCTATGGATTTATTTGAATATGCAAAATCAAAAACACTTGACCGCGAATCTCCACTGGCTTCCCGGCTTCGTCCGACTACGCTGGATGAAGTCGTTGGGCAGGAGCACATCGTTGGCAGAGATAAATTACTGTACCGTGCGATCAAAGCTGACAAGCTGACTTCTGTTATTTTCTATGGACCTCCCGGAACCGGAAAGACTACCCTTGCCAAGGTAATCGCAAATACTACCAGTGCAAGTTTTACCCAGATCAATGCGACAGTCGCCGGTAAGAAAGACATGGAAGAAGTCGTAAAAGAGGCACAGGACCGTCTTGGCATGTATGGCAAAAAAACGATTCTTTTCATTGATGAGATTCACCGTTTCAACAAAGGCCAGCAGGATTACCTGCTTCCATTTGTGGAGGACGGTACGATCATTCTGATCGGTGCAACTACTGAAAATCCTTATTTCGAAGTAAATGGAGCTCTCCTTTCCCGCTCCATCATTTTTGAACTGAAACCTCTCAGTAATGAAAATATCCGCACGCTGATCCTCAGAGCCGTAAATGACTGCGATAAAGGCATGGGAAATTATGGCGCCGTAATTGATGACGATGCCCTGGAATTTCTGGCTGATATGGCAGGCGGTGATGCCCGCAGTGCCCTGAATGCGGTAGAACTTGGTATCCTTACTACCCCCAAAAGCAAAGATGGTTCTATTCATCTGACACTGGATGTTGCGTCTGAATGTATTCAGAAACGAGTCATCAAGTACGACAAAAAAGGCGACAATCACTACGATATCATATCCGCCTTTATCAAAAGTATGCGTGGTTCCGATCCTGATGCAGCAGTCTACTATCTTGCCAAGATGCTCTACGCCGGAGAAGATGTCAAATTCATCGCCCGACGTATCATGATCCTCGCCTCAGAGGATATCGGAAATGCAGATCCACAGGCATTGCAGGTCGCCGTTGCTGCCGCACAGGCTGTTGAACGTGTCGGCATGCCTGAATCACAGATCATCCTTTCTCAGGCAGTCACTTATATGGCATGTGCTCCAAAGAGTAATGCCGCTGTCAATGCCATTTTTGCCGCCATGGATTCTGTGAAACACACACAGACAACTGTTCCGGTCCATCTGCAGGATGCTCACTACGGTGGTCATGAAAAACTCGGCAAGGGAATCGGCTACAAATATGCCCACGATTATCCAGATCACTATGTCGAACAGCAATATCTTCCTTCAGAGATTGAAGGTTCTCATTTCTATGAACCAGGTGATCTTGGCTACGAAAAAACGATAAAAGAATATCTACAAAAGATAAAAGGGAGAACTGATTAAATCAGTTCTCCCATCAGCATTCCATAAATATCCTGTGATTTCTTAGCCCAGCTGTGACACATCGCCTGTGCTGCTTCCCGGCCCGGTGCTGCCAGTGTCAGATCCAGCACTGTCGTATCTTTTTCAATGATCTGGCAGCGCACTGCATAATTCCCCTGTGGTGTCGTATAATAATCTGCCGGTGTCAGAATGCGTTCCTGCACCTGTCCGCCATGCGTCTGCAGATAATCTTTTACTTCGTTCTAATCTCACCCGACAGTTCTTTTTTCAAAATAAGAAAGTGTCTTTTTTCCCTCTTCCGTAATCTCATAATAGGAACTGTTGGAAATTGTTCGCTTTCTCAGAAGCTCTGTTTCTACCAGTTCAGAAAGTACTTTCTGAAGCTGGAAATAATCTGTGTAATCTCTGTCCAGTATAAATTCTGAAATCTGAGAATTTGTCAGTGTTTCTTTTGAATGTTTCGCCATATATAAAACGATCAGTTTATAAGTTGTAAATGGTTCTGCCATTTCAATCACCTCTTTCTCACACAAGTCAGGCTTCTCGCTTCTTATTGCAGCTGTTTGCCCTGCCAGCTGTTACGAACCTTCATTTCGTGATGAAGAAGATTCAGAACTTCCCGCTTCCGGCTTGCCCACAATGGTGCAATAAGCAACTTCTCCGGTCCATCTCCCGTCATTCTGTGAATAACGATTGACGGATCCAGATGTTCCAGACAATCTATCAGTAAATTCAGATATTCTTCTCTTTCGTAGACCCGGAATTTCCCGGCCACGTAATCCTCTGCCAGATCGGTTCCCTTCAGCACATGCAGAAGCTGCAGTTTAATTCCCTGAATATCCTGTCCATTCAGATACTGCATTGTCTCCAGAATGTCTTTTTCTGATTCTCCCGGCAGTCCCAGTATCGTATGCACGATCACCTCAATCTGGCGCTTCCGCAAATTCTGTACTGCATCTTCAAAACAGGAAAGGGGATATCCTCGTCGAATATAGGCAGCGGTACGCTCATGCATCGTCTGAAGTCCAAGTTCTACCCATACCGGTTTCCTCTGGTTCAGTTCATTCAGGAGATCCAGTACATCCTCGCCAAGACAATCCGGTCTCGTTCCGATGGATAATGCGACCACTGACGGATGCGCAAGCGCTTCTGTAAAGATTTTCCGCAGGTATTCCACCGGTGCATACGTATTGGTATATGCCTGAAAATAAGCAATATATTTATGGATCGGCCGCTTTGCAGAAAGCAATGCGATCTGACTGTCGATCTGCTCTGTTACCGACAGCTCCGCATCTGCTGCAAAATCCCCACTTCCACCGGCACTGCAGAAAATACAGCCTCTGCTGCCAAGCTTACCATCCCGGTTGGGACAGGACATTCCTCCGTTCAGAGTCACCTTATAAACTTTTTCTCCGAACCTTTCCCTAAGCATATGATCCAGCGAATGATACGGCTTTCCATTCCAGTTCTTCTGCTGTGTCACCGCATCTGTATTCATACTTCTGTGCCTTCGCTTTTCTGTTCTTCATTTTCTTCCTTCGGCATATAATGATCAAATATTTTTACAAGGAAGAAGGAATTACAGTACGCGATCACTCCGAATCCCATGACCAGAAACAGAGCAAACAACGTGGACTGTATCTGATAAGAGCCTATAAATAACAACAGCAGCGGACAAAGTCCGATCAGTACCATGACAACTGTATACGGAAGATGGCGGATTGCCATGAACAGTGCATTTTTGATCGTATTACGGATCGTATTGTAAAACCTGGCAAGAATCGGATAAACATATAAAAACAGTACATAATATATGATCACAAATGCCATAAAGATCACATGAAAAATCTGACCGGCACTTCCAGGCATATTTTTGGCAACATTCAGATCCAGATAAAGAACCGCACCAACGGCGATCATGATCAGATTAATAATTGTCGCCTGTTTAAAATTATCTTTAAAAGATTTAAAAAAGCTCCGAACAATATAAGCTTCCTCATTCCGGACCATCTTCAGTGTCACATAATACATAGCCGTAATAGATGCTCCGGCAGTAACGATCGGAATACAGCAGACCAGACAGATGATATTCAAAATACAAAGATCTGCCACCTTATTCATAAATGTAAAAAACTTATTGTCCATACTGAAAAAACGTCCCATATGCACAGCTCCTTTGTTTCTTTCTTCTTCTCCGGCTTATGCCGGTCTCTGCTTTACAGTATAACGAAATTCCTGAAAAAAAGCAATCAAAACCAAACAGCTGTTTTGTCCCTGCTCTATGGCAGGATTAGCTGGTCTACTGTTACAAGTTCATATTCCTGATTTTTCAGTTCATCGACAACCTGCAGCGCCGCTTCAACAGAAGTATCATATTCATCATGCATCAGAATGATCGCGCCATCCTCTATCTGTTCCTGCACTGTACGAACGATTTTTTCTGTATTCTGTACCTTCCAGTCCAGTGTATCGATCGTCCAGAATACAGGAAGCATCTCCACACATAGTTCCAGATTTTTCTTCCAGGCACCAAACGGCGGGCGCAGGTACAGTGGATAAACACCTGTTGTCTCATAGATCAGATTATTTGTTTTCAGGATTTCTTCCCTTGCCTTCGTCTCATTCAGTTTATTCAGCTGTACATGATGATAGGTATGGTTTCCTACCAGATGCCCTTCTTTCTGCATCCGTTCTACAAGTTCCGGATACTGTTCAACCTTCTCTCCAAGAAGAAAAAAAGAAACTCTGACATTCCGCTCTTTCAGACCATCCAGAAGAAGTGGTGTATACCTGATATCCGGTCCGTCATCAAATGTCAGTGCCGCCTGCGGATGCTTCCGTTCTTTCACAGCTATTTCCGTAACCGATGTTTTTCGTGCCCGGGCCTGCATGGATTGTTCAACCAACCGCAGCATCCCCGGACCTGCTATATTTTCAGCCAGGATTCTGCCTGAAATACGGTGCGAGTCCATACTTTTTATCCGCACCGCAGTTATGATCAGTACGATCACAAATATCACAATTCCTGCTTTTCTTTTTTTCATATTCCGGTTTCAAATCCCAGACATACCTATCCTTCTGTTCAGTATATGAAAAGTGGCAGAAAAAAAGCACCGGGGCTCGCAAAAAGCCCTCAGTGCTCTGTAATGGTTCTGTATTTTATTTACCAAGCATGATCTTCAGCTGTGTTTCAATTGCATCCACACATTTGTCAAATCCGAGTTTTCCACTGTTCAGACAGAGATCATAATTCGTGGCATCACTCCACTGACCACCTGCAAATTTACGATAATAATCCTGTTTACGCTTATCATCTTTGAGAAGGAATTTCTCGACATCCTCTCTTGATCCGGAGATCTTCTGAGATGCCTGCTCTACACGGAACTCCCATGGTGCATGAATGAATACACGCAATGTATTCGGTCTGTCCTTGAAAACATAATTGACACATCGTCCGACAATTACATAGGATTCTTTTTCTGCAAGATCATTGACCACTTTTGCCTGATAGTTGAAAAGATTTTCGTCTGAAATGAATTCCTTACTTCCCGGCTGATGCAGATTTCCTTTGTAAATGCTTTCTTTATTTCCAAAAAGAGAACCCTTTACCTTATCTCCCTCTTCTACTTTACCGAAAAAGTCTTACATCAATTCCGCTCTCATCAGACGCCATCTGGATAATCTGCTTATCATAAAAAGAGATTCCCAGACGCTCTGCCAGCATTTTACCAACGGTGCGACCGCCACTTCCATACTGTCTTGCGATTGTGATTACAACCTGATTCATACCGATTTCCTCCTTATTCTCCCAGATATGCTTTCTGGACAGATTCATCATGAAGCAGATCATCTGCTTTGCCTTCCAGAGTGATGCTTCCTGTTTCAAGGACATACGCTCTGTCAGCAATAGAAAGAGCCTTCTTCGCATTCTGCTCAACAAGCAGAACCGTTGTTCCACTCTCACTTACTCTTTGATAATATCAAAGATCTCATTTACAAAGATCGGTGACAGCCCCATCGAAGGCTCATCCATCAGAATGATCTTCGGTTTGCTCATCAGCGCACGTCCCATTGCGAGCATCTGCTGCTCTCCACCGGAGAGTGTACCTGCACGCTGTCCTGTACGTTCTTTCAGACGAGGAAATCTTTTGTATACCATTTCCAGGCTCTGAGCGATCTCGTTCTTGTCTTTTCTTGTATAAGCACCCATCAGAAGATTCTCATATACAGACATATCTGCAAATACTCGTCTTCCTTCCGGCACATGAGCCATACCCATCTCAACGATCTTATGTGCCGGTGTCTTGGTAAGATTTTTACCTTCGTAAATAATACTTCCTGCTTTTGCCGGGATGATTCCGGTCAGTGTCTGTAAGGTCGTGGTCTTACCAGCACCATTTGCACCGATCAGTGCAATAACTTCTCCCTGTTCTACATGAAAGGAAATTCCCTTCAATGCCTGAATCACGCCATAATAAACCTGGAGATCTTTTACTTCCAACATTGACATTTGATCTTCCTCCTTATTCTCCCAGATATGCGGTGATAACAGCCGGATCCTTCAGAACTTTGGATGTCTCACCCTGCGCAAGCACCTGTCCGAAGTTCAGTACGGTTACCTCTTCACAGATACCTCCAACCAGTTTCATATCATGCTCGATCAGAAGAATGGTCATATCAAAATGTTTCTGTACAAAACGGATGGTATCCATCAGTTCCTGTGTTTCATTCGGGTTCATACCTGCTGCCGGCTCATCCAGAAGAAGAAGCTTCGGATTGGTAGCCAGTGCCCTGGCGATCTCGAGCTTACGCTGCTTACCATATGGAAGGTTTCCTGCAAGTGTCTGAGCTTCCTTGTCAAGATCAAATACTTTCAGAATCTCCATTGCTTTTTCATTCATTTCTTTCTCTACTTTGTAGTACTTCGGAAGTCTCAGGATTCCGGTCAGTGTAGAATAAGAATGATGATTGTGAAGTCCGACCTTAACATTGTCAAGAACCGGCATATCCTTAAACAGACGGATGTTCTGGAAAGTACGTGCGATACCTGCTTTGTTGATCTCGATCGTACTCTTTCCTGTGATATCCTGTCCGTCAAGCTTGATGATACCTTCTGTCGGTTTGTACACACCTGTAAGAAGGTTGAAAATTGTTGTTTTACCGGCACCGTTCGGTCCGATCAGACCATACAGCTGACCTTTTTCGATGGATACGTTAAATCCGTCAACCGCACGAAGACCGCCGAACTGGATAGCCAGATGATTTACCTCTAACATTGCCATAGTTAAGCTGCCTCCTTTTTGTTCTTAGTGCCTCTGATTTTTTCCATGGTACGAGCTCTCCAGTTTCTTGCTGCCGGTGCCCAGTTAAAGAGCATCATAACGATCAGGACAATCGCATAGATCAGCATACGGTAGTTTGCAAATCCACGGAGAAGTTCCGGAAGTGCATAGAGAATGATCGTTGCGATCATAGAACCTCTTAAGTTTCCGATTCCACCAAGCACGACATATACCAGAATCAGGATAGACATATTGTAGTCAAATCCGGATACCTTTAACATAGAAAGGTTATGTGCATAAAGTACACCTGCAACACCTGCAAGAGCTGCTGAAATTGTAAATGCAAGAAGTTTGAACTTCGTCACATCAATACCTACAGATTCTGCCGCAATACGGTTATCTCTGGTTGCCATGATCGCACGTCCGCTTCTAGAGTTTACCAGGTTCTGTACGATAAACAGCGTAAGCAATACCAGAATGATTCCGATCGGGAAGAAATAATGCTTTACGTCTTTATAAAGAGCACCTGTTCCTGAAATACCAAGTGCACCTTTGAGGATCTGTTTGCCGCCTGCTGCAAGCTTGAGATTTGCAGAACTTGTTGCAACATGAAGTCCGTTTTCATCAAAACCGACATACAGGATATTGATCAGGTTTTTGATAATCTCGCCGAATGCCAGCGTTACGATTGCGAGGTAGTCACCACGAAGGCGAAGTACCGGGATACCGATGATCACACCAAACACTGCTGCTACTGCTGCACCGATCAGAATTGCAAGGATAAATCTCGGCACCTGCGGGATATCACTTGCAATGTGAGAAAATAATGCACTGGAATATGCACCAACGCACATGAATCCTGCATGGCCAAGGCTCAGCTCACCGGCAAAAACCTACAACCAGGTTCAGAGAGATTGCCGCAATCGTATAAACGCAAAGCGGAACCAGCAGACCTGTAAGAAGTCTTGAGAGGTTTCCTGTTCCGGAAAGGATCTCTACGATCACAAAAATTGCGATTACAATTCCATAGTTGATAAAATTGCTTTTTTGTTGTTTTGTTCATTGCTTTTTTTCATTCTGACCACCCCTTATACTTTCTCCTGGATGTTCTTTCCGAACAGTCCGGTAGGTTTTACAAGAAGTACCACGATCAGAACCGCAAAACAGATCGCATCTGCAACCTGAGAAGAGATATAGGCTTTACCGAAGATCTCGATCACGCCGAGAAGAATACCGCCGACCATGGCTCCCGGAATGGATCCGATACCACCAAATACGGCTGCTACGAATGCCTTAATACCAGGCATGGCGCCTGTATATGGAGTCAGTGTCGGGTAGGTCTGACAGAGAAGAAGTCCGGCAATTGCTGCAAGTCCGGAACCGATTGCAAATGTCATCGAAATTGTCGCATTGACATTGACACCCATGAGCTGTGCTGCGTCACGGTCTTCAGAAACGGCCTGCATGGCACGTCCTGGTTTTGTCTTCTGTACAAAAAGCATCAGACCGGCCATAATCACAATACAACTCAGGATTGTTACGATCGTAATTCCCTTAATAACAAGCTGTCCGTCAAATAAAGACACCGACGGTACATCAATAACAGTTACAAAACTCTTGGCATCTGCACCGAAAATCAAAAGTGCCAGATTCTGAAGCAAATAGCTGACACCAATCGCTGTGATCAGTACAGCCAGGTTGGATGACGCCTTACGAAGCGGGCTGTACGCTACTTTCTCGATCACCATACCAAGAACGGTACAGAAGATTACAGAAAGTGCAACAGCCAGCACCGGAGACATGCCTCCTCTGGTAACAGCGGTAAGGATCACATATGCACCGACCATGATGACATCACCATGAGCGAAGTTCAGCATTTTAGCGATACCGTATACCATTGTATACCCCAGGGCAATGATCGCATAGATACTGCCCAGGCTGATTCCATCTTTTAAATAGGATAAAAAACTCATAATGCACCTCTTTAAATAGTTGTCATATTAGCTCAAGAAAGGGGAACGGCCCTGTGATAACAGGCAACCGTCCCCCGTCCTCTGATTACATTATTTTAATCTGATTATTCCATTTCTACGTAAGCGCCGTCCTGGATTTCGAAAGCTTTTGGCTCTTTATCGCACTCGCCGTCTTCTGTCCATTTTGCTTTACCTGTAAGACCATCAAGCTCTACACTCAGCATTGCCTCAGACATAGCTGCGCTGATGTCTTCGTTGGACATATCCGGTGTGATCTCAGCTGCATCTGCTGCTGCTTTCATTGCATAGATTACATCATATGTATCTGCTGCGAACTGGTTCGGAACCTCATCTTTGTTAGCATCTTCGTATGCTTTAACGAATGCCTGAGATTTCTCATCTTCTGATGTAGCAGAGAATGGTGTCAGAAGCATAACGCCTTCTGCAAGAGATGTATCGAAGTTTTCTACTCCAAGAATACCGTCCATACCGTCTACACCGAAATTTCTTAACGTCGTCCATACCTGCATCATGTGCCTGCTGAAGAATCAGAGCATTGTCTGCATAGTAGTTAGGAAGGAACAGAAGTTCTGCGCCGCTGTCTTTGATTTTCTTAAGCTGTACAGAGAAGTCTGTGTTGCTGTCTGCTGTGTATGCTTCATCAGCTACAATTTCCAGACCGTTTTCTTCTGCTGCTGCAACGAACGCATCGTTGATACCTGAGTTGTAGTCTGCGGATGAATCATAGAGAACTGCTACCTTTGTAGCAAGACTATGCTCACCGATGTACTGTGCAGATTTTGTTCCCTGTGCCGGGTCTGTGAAGCACATACGGAATTCGTTGCTTCCTGCTGTGATACTGTCCACTGCTGTTGCAGATGGTGTAAACATGAATGTGCTTTCTGCTGCTTCTGCTCCGACTGCAATACAGGAACCGGATGTTACAGTTCCGCAAAGCATCTGCATTCCTTTGTCAAGAAGGTCATTGTATGCATTTACTGCCTTCTCCGGGTCAGCCTGATCATCACCTGCGTCAAGAATTTCTACGTTGTATCCGTTGAATCCACCGTTTGCGTTGATTTCTTCTGCTGCAACCTGTGCTGCGTGGTATACACCAAGACCATACTGTGCGTTGTCACCTGTCATAGGTCCGATTACACCGATCTTGAATGTCTCCGCATCATCCGCAAATACAGCCGTCGGCATCATTGCTGCTGTCATAGCTACTGCTGCTGTTACAGCAAGTACTTTTTTCATATTTTTCATAATAAGATCCTCCTATCTTATACTTCAGCTAGCTTTACTTTCATTTGCTAAAGCTTTAATGTAGTTGATTATAGCATTCACTTATCACGATTGCAAGCAGAAATTTTAGATTTATTTAATATTTTGTGTTTTTCTCGAGAACTCTTGTTGTCCTCAAACGGACATTAGGTTCAAAAAAAAGACCGTGGTTCAATAAAGAACTCCACGGTCTCCATAATTTTACAACTTATGCTACTGCTTTTTTAGCGATTTCAGCAAGTGCTGCAAATCCTTCTGCGTCGTTTACTGCAAGTTCAGCAAGCATCTTTCTGTTGATGTCGATGTTTGCAACTTTCAGACCATGCATCATTTTGCTGTAGGAAAGTCCATTCATTCTTGCAGCTGCGTTGATACGAGCGATCCAAAGCTGTCTGAACTGACGTTTTTTCTGTTTACGTCCTGCATAGGAGCTTGCAAGTGCTCTCATTACAGACTGTTTTGCTACTCTATACTGTTTGGAACGAGCTCCTCTGTAGCCCTTTGCCAGTTTTAATGTACGGTTATGTCTTTTCTTTGCGTTTAATCCGCCTTTAATTCTTGCCATTTCTTATTTCCTCCTGTTCGTCTTCCAATATCATCTGCTGCTTATTATTATAAATAAGGCAGTGCTTTCTTAATGTTCTTAAGGTTTGTAGAATCAACAACAGTAGCTTTTCTCAGATTTCTCTTTCTCTTCTGAGATTTCTTTGTTAAGATATGGCTCTTATAAGCTTTATTTCTCATGATTTTTCCGGTTCCGGTTTTTTTGAAACGTTTTGCTGCTGCTCTACAAGTTTTAATCTTAGGCATAATTATTTCCTCCTTAATTCGTGGTACTGTTTTTTATTTCTTATTATCAAGAACACGTGCCAAAACACGCTGTCTGTGATAACTGCTTAACGCTTTTCGCTGAGAAACATCGTCATGCTTCTGCCTTCAATCTTAGGGGCTTTCTCAACAACTGCCACATCTGCAAGATGTTCTGCAAAATCATCAAGTACATGTTTGCTGCTTGCCATATGTGCCATTTCTCTTCCACGGAAACGTAATGTAACCTTAACACGGTCTCCTTTAGAAAGAAATTTTCTTGCTGCATTGACCTTCGTCTTCAGGTCATTGGTATCAATGTTTGGAGAAAGACGTACTTCCTTGATGTCAATTGTCTTCTGTTTTTTCTTAGCTTCTTTTTCCTTACGGGAGAGCTCATAACGATACTTGCCGTAGTCGATAATTTTACAAACCGGCGGCTTTGCCTGCGGTGCGATTTTAACAAGATCAAGTCCGGCTTCCTGAGCCTTTGCAAATGCTTCTCTTGAAGAAACGATTCCAAGCTGTGCTCCATCCGGTCCGATCAAACGTACCTCTTTGTCTCTGATCTGTTCGTTAATCATTAAATTGCTAATTGTAGTACACCTCCATACATTTAAATAAATGATAAACCTGAATCTCTCAGCTACTGTATAGGAACAGTAACTCCACCCTGTCTTATGAAAACAAAAAAGAGTATGGACAGTTTCCACACTCTGCTATATCCAGGGATAACCAAATGAAACCTCTTTTTCATTTTTATCTCTGTGCATTCCCTAATCTCTGTAGATCAGCCTGCTACGATATATCAACCCGAGCCGCATTATATGCGCTGAGGTGAGAGTGAAACTCTGCTTTGTTTTCCACGTACTTTAAAAAAGATATCATGTCTTTTATATAATGTCAAGTTATTTTTTATACATATTTTTATTTTTTCAGCGCATACTATTCCTGCATGACGTTTGCTGTTATGCATAATCATATCATTATATAAGAAGGAGGCTTCTATTATGACAATTCTGAAATGTAGTGCCACAAAATGTCTTTACAATGAAAATGAGCTCTGTTCCAGAGGCGATATTGAGATTACAGGAGATAATGCTCATCGTGCAGATGAAACAAACTGTGGAAGTTTTCGTGACCGCGCGACTGCCGGTATGACAAACAGCAAAGCTCATCACTGCGGCTGTGAAAAAATCAACATCGACTGTAAAGCTCAGGAATGTACCTATAACGATCAGCGCAAATGTACGGCTTCTGCCATTGATGTGGCCGGATGCAGCACAGACGGATGTAACGAAACAAAATGTAATACCTTCTCCTGCAAATGCTGATCCTGACGCTCAAAAAGACGCTGCATCAAACAGCGTCTTTTTTATGTCTGAATCATTCAGTTTCTAATCCTGTCGCTTCCTATCTGTTTCTCAGGAAATCCGGAATCTGGATATCTTTCTTCTGTACTGTGCTGGTCGGAACTTTGCCTGTATAAGAACCATTGTTCATAGTCGGCAGACTGAAGCTTGGCATGGACATTGTACTGGAAGACGGTGCAGATGTACCTGCTGCCGGTTTACGTACACCAAATGGTGTTGTATTGCTTCTTGTACCAAATGGAGTGGTCTTTGCAGCTGTATCGGATAATCCGGTTGCAATAACTGTGATCTTAGCATAGTCTGCAACAGAATCATCATACATAGCGCCAAAGATGATGTTTGTATCTTCACCTGTCAGCTCCTGTACATAGCTTGCTGCATCATTTGCATCCATAAGAGAAATATCTCCGGAAATATTGATGATCACATGAGTAGCACCTTTGATGGTTGTCTCAAGCAGCGGAGAGGATACAGCCTGCTGAACAGCTTCCATAGCCTTGTCATCTCCTCTGGCCTCACCAATACCGATATGTGCGATTCCTTTATCTGTCATAACTGTCTGAACATCCGCGAAGTCAAGGTTGATCAGTGCCGGCAGATTGATCAGGTCTGTAATTCCCTGGACAGCCTGCTGCAGAACCTCGTCAGCTTTGCGAAGTGCTTCCGGCATAGTTGTACGACGGTCTACGATCTCGAGCAGTTTATCGTTCGGGATAACGATCAATGTATCAACAGCTTTCTTCAGATTCTCGATTCCTGTAAGAGCATTGTTCATACGTGTCTTTGCTTCAAAACGGAAAGGTTTTGTTACAACGCCAACGGTCAGGATTCCCATTTCCTTAGCTGCTGCTGCAATAACAGGAGCTGCACCTGTACCGGTACCACCACCCATTCCACAGGTAACAAATACCATGTCAGCACCTTCGATCAACTGTTTTACTTCTTCTATGCTCTCTTCAGCGGCCTTCTGACCAACTTCCGGCTGTGCACCGGCGCCAAGGCCTTTTGTAATCTTTTCACCAATCTGAAGTACTGTTGGAGCTTTGCAAAGTGTCAGGGCCTGTTTATCAGTATTTACACCAACAAACTCAACTCCTCCGATGGCTTCTTCCACCATTCTGTTAACTGCATTATTACCAGCCCCGCCTACACCGATTACAATAATCTTTGCAGAGGACTCAGCTTCATTTGACATAATCTCTAACAATGTACTTCCTCCTTTATTTACCTGATATCAGCGTATCAGGCTGCATATAGATATATCATATATTTTTTTTTTGAGAATTAATCAACCATTAATTTTGTTTTTTTATACTTTTTTCACTATTATTCGTCCATTTTCCATCACTTCATTAAGATTCCTCATCTGTATCTCCCTGATCCCAGCCATCCGACTCTTCATCACTGTAGCTCTCAGTATCTTCATCCGAGGAATCTGTATTCGTATCAGAACTGTCTTCTTCTGAATCTTCCTCCGAAGTATCACCTGAAGAAGTGCCGTCATTATCCGGCATAGGTCCCACGTAGTTGCCATCTTTGTCATACTCGCTGACACCATCAAAGCCACCGGATTCATTATATCCACCTGTCCAGTCTCCAAAGCTGT
>ENA-OQET01000911-OQET01000911.1-human-gut-metagenome-genome-assembly--contig:-NODE-911-length-14402-cov-4.429002_pt1 | contig 14402 bp, 16 predicted proteins | sample MGYA00242800_ERZ504645 | MGnify/ENA primary metagenome ERZ504645 (study PRJEB26092, sample SAMD00036308) | human gut metagenome | host: Homo sapiens | study: EMG produced TPA metagenomics assembly of... | reverse complement strand
GATGCACTTTCATCTTCTTCGCTTCTACATCAATATCCAGAATACACTCGTGAATTGCAGGAAGCGCACTTCTCCGTGATTCTCAGAAGTAATGATATACACTTCGTTTGCTCCTGTCTCCATCACATCATTTGAGTACTCCCAAAGCGTTCCTCACTGTCATCTGTATAGACCTCCATACCGATCAGATCACCGATATAATACTCGTCCTCTTCCAGTTTCGACAGCATTTTCTCTTGTTACAAAGAGACTTTTTCCTTTATATTTCTCAATATCATTGATATTATCAATGCCCTTGAATTTCACAATTACAAATTGCTTGGAAAAAACGAACAGACTGAATCTCAAGATCCAGCTTTTCCCTTCCTGTATCAAGGACAACATTTTTCAATGTCTGGAAAACGCGCAGCATCATCCGTTGTCGGGAATACCTTAACTTCACCACGCAGACCATGTGTGGAAGAAATCACTCCCACCTGAAGAAATTGTTCCATTCCTGATTCCTTTCTTATGAAACTATGAGAAACACGCTCCGCGAGTTTCTCAAGTTATCGCGGCAGTCGCCAAGGTCTCGTGCAAGCACGGACTTTGGCTCGTTGCTCGCGTAAAAAGAAAGGGGCAGTCTCTTCTTTATGAAGGCTGTCCCTTTTTTAAGCCCTGCTTTACCAAGCAATGACTCTGTTACTTTTTTCTTTCGTTCTGATACTGTTCTTAAACAATATCGACAACGACTTTCTTGTCTTCCTTTGTTGCTGCTGCCTTAACAACAGAACGGATTGCTTTTGCAATACGACCCTGCTTACCGATCACTTTACCCATGTCGCCATCTGCTACATGAAGTTCCAGTACAGTAGTTCTGCCTTCCTTTTTCTCAGTAACTGAGACTTCATCCGGCTGATCTACCAGTGCCTTTGCAATAACTTCAACTAATTCTTTCATGATACTCGCCCTCCGCGGAGACATCGTTATTTATCTGCAGCTGATCACGCAGCTACAGACATTACTCATACAGATTCGATTATTTCTCGATTCCTGCTGCTTTGAAGATCTTTCCAACAACTTCTGTTGGCTGAGCACCATTGTTGAGCCATTTCTTAGCTGCTTCTTCATCTACTTTGATTGCGCTTGGCTCAAGGTTCGGATCGTATGTTCCGATTTCCTCGATGAATCTTCCGTCTCTTGGAGATCTAGAATCTGCTACTACGATTCTGTAAAAAGGAGCCTTCTTCTGTCCCATTCTCTTTAATCTGATCTTTACTGCCATTTTTTTCACCTCATAATTTTTCTTAATTTTTTGTTATTGTTTCATTTATATGTCAAAAGGGAAGCTTGAATTTGCCCCTTTTTCCACCTTTGCCACCCATCATTCCAGGAAGTTTCTTCATCATCTTTCTAGATTCGTTGAACTGTTTTACCATACGGTTCACATCTGCGATATCCACACCCGCACCCTTGGCAATTCTGTGCTTTCTGGATGGATTCAGCAGATCCGGGTTTCTTCTCTCTTCCAAAGTCATGGAGTAGATGATTGCTTCCATCTGAGCCATCTTCTTCTCATTCTCTTCGGAATCAAGATCAGGCATCTTACCTCCGAGATTACCCATTCCAGGCAGCATTCCCATGATACTGGACAAACCGCCCATCTTACGCATCTGTTCCATACTGTCAAGATAATCTTCAAAGTCAAACTGGGCTTTCTTCATCTTATCAGCCATCTTCTTGGCTTTCTCTTCATCAAGCTCAGCGCCTGCCTTCTCAATCAGGGAAAGGACATCTCCCATTCCCAGAATTCGGGATGCCATTCTGTCCGGATAAAACTGCTCCAGATCTGAAAGCTTCTCTCCCATGCCGACATAAAGGATCGGTTTTCCTGTCACTGCCTTGATAGACAATGCAGCACCGCCTCGTGTATCTCCGTCAAGCTTTGTGACGATCACACCGTCGATTCCAATCTTATCGTTAAAGGAACTTGCTACATTCACCGCATCCTGTCCGGTCATCGCATCGACAACCAGAATGGTCTGATGAACTTCCACAGCTTCCTTGATCTCCTGAAGCTCTGCCATCATATCTTCATCTACATGAAGACGTCCTGCAGTATCAAGGATCACAATATTGTTACCATTCTTTGCTGCATGCTCAACTGCTGCCTTCGCAATATCCGCCGGCTTGTTCTTGTCTCCCATGGAAAACATCTCTACGCCCTGCTTCTCTGCGTTGATCTCCAACTGCTTAATTGCAGCCGGACGGTAAACATCACATGCTACCAGAAGTGGTTTCTTACCTTTTAACTTAAATTTTCCTGCAAGCTTTGCAGTTGTTGTTGTCTTACCTGCTCCCTGAAGGCCTGCCATCATGATCACTGTGATCGCACTGCCCGGTTGAAGCTTGATCTCTGTTGTCTCAGATCCCATAAGCTTAACCAGCTCTTCATTAACGATCTTGATCACCATCTGTCCCGGATTCAGTCCGTTCATCACATCCTGACCAACAGCCCTCTCCTGAACATCCTTAATGAAGCCCTTAACAACCTTGAAGTTTACATCCGCTTCAAGAAGCGCCATCTTAACTTCCTTCAGAGCTGCCTTAACATCATCCTCTGTCAGTCTTCCCTTGCTTCGCAGGTTCTTAAATACATTCTGAAGTTTTTCACTTAAGCTGTCAAATGCCATTCTATAACTCCTCTATGATCGCATCCGCAATCTTACGGATCCGCTTCACCATCTCTTCCGGGTCATTCTTCTCGCGTTCCCACTCTGCAAGTGTATCATCAATCTTACTAACCTTCTCCTTCACAGAAAGGAACTTCTCTACAAGATGAAGCTTCATCTCATATCCTTCCAGTGTCTTCTGACACCGCTTCACAAGATCATGTACACCCTGGCGGCTGATCCCCTTCATCTCAGCAATCTCACTGAGCGAAAGATCTTCCAGCGCGAACTGCTCATAAATCTCCTTCTGATGATCCGTAAGCAATTCCCCGTAGAAATCAAACAATAATGCCTGCTCTAAAAACTTATTCATTATCTTCACCTCTGCTATCATACACGAAACGCAAGATGGTGTCAAGTGTTTTTTCTTTACAGTTTGCCATGCGATAAAAAAGTTGATGGCTCACGTTATAAGCTTGCTTATATAAGAGAGCCGGCAACTTTTTTATCATAGGGCGGACGCCCTTAAGCGAAAGAGCTTGCTCTTGAGCTTACCACATGGCAAACGGACGCTTTGTTTATTCCCATGCAGACATCTTTATCACTAATTTGTAACTGTTCAGAGCCAAGCAAAATTTCATAAAACAGGTGTAAAATGCTTGCATTTTTAAGACTGTTTTTGAAATTTTATTTGGCGGATACGCCACACCGACGAAATGCGTAGCATTTTGGAGGTTGGCTCTGAACAGTTACACCAATTTAATATCAGGCATATAATAAAGAAAAAACAAAGGCTTTTCCTTCATGAAATGGGTAAAACAATCCATTCACTACTGGTGCCCGGACACAAAGGAACACAAATTTCTCGGACAAAATGTCACTGTTGCTATTCTTGATACCGGAATTTCTCCTCATCCTGATTTTAAAGATCGTATCCTTTCTTTTCGGGATTTTTCCAGTACCACTGGTTCTTCCGAAAAAGTTCTTTTTTCTTTCTCTCATTTCTCCCCTCTCATCGACAATAGTGGACACGGAACCCATGTAGCCGGAATTCTTGCGGGAAGCGGACTTCTCTCTTCCGGAACTTATGCCGGAATTGCTCCCTTCTGCAATCTTATTATTGGGAAAGTATTGGATCAGAATGGAAACGGATCTATCAAAAATGTCATAAATGGAATTCAATGGATCCGTGATATCTACACGCAATTCCATATCCGGATCATTAACATTTCCGTAGGTACACGACCGGATCTTTCCATTCATCAAAAACTTCTTTTATTGAATGCTGTGGAATCCCTCTGGGATCTTGGGCTCGTCGTAGTTGTCTCTGCCGGAAACTACGGACCTGCTCCCGGTTCCGTCACAGTTCCCGGAAGCAGCCCAAAAGTTATCACTGTTGGTGTTCCCGACACTTTTCCTCTGATCCACACCCAAAGGCATCCTCTCAATTATTCCGGCCGCGGTCCTACAGATGACTGCATTGTCAAACCTGATGTTTTTGCCCCCGGCACAGGAATTGTAAGCTGCAATGCTTTTTACTCTCAATTTCCAAATGCTCCGCCTTATCTTTCCAAAACAGGAACATCCATGGCTGCTCCTGTTGTTTCCGGTGCAATTGCCTGTCTTCTTTCAAAATACCCGTTTCTCACCAATGCAGAAGTTAAATTAAAACTTCACGCTTCCTGTGTGCAGATTCCGGGAACTGAATCCGGTTGGGGAATTTTAGATTTTTCCCGGCTGCTCGAATAATTTTTGCCACTTCACATCTTTATCACTACAAATAATTTCTCATCTCACATTTTCTTTTTCTCCGCATACTATAACATTGTAAATCAAAAAATCTTTCGGAGGATTTAACAATGAGTGAATTAACAGCTACAAACTGCGGATGCGGTTGTGACAACGGATGTGCAAACAGCTGCGGCTGTGGCGGAAACGGAAATGGATGCGGACTGAATAACTCCTGCCTTTGGATCATCCTTCTCCTCTGCTGCTGCGGTGGCTGGGGTGGTAATGGTTGTGGCGGATGTGGTAATGGCTGCGGCAATGACAGTTGTCTGTGGATCATCCTTCTTCTTTGCTGCTGCGGCGGATGGGGCAATAATGGATTCGGATGCGGCGGATGCGGCGGTTGCGGTAATGGCTGCAACTGTGGCGGATGCTGATATCTGTTCCTTCTTTCACGTTACTGTTCACACGATGTGCGACCAGCAACGCATCTCGCCATCTTAAATCGCCTTTGGCGATGGGGCGAGATGCATTCAAATCAAAACACACATCCTCCGTGTCAATCAGCGAAGTGATTGACACGAGAGTGAACAGTAACTCTTTCACTTCAAATGGGGCATGCGGAAAAACCGCATGCCCCTTCTGGCTTATCTTTTCAAACGATTCGGTTTTCCGGTAACAACACTCTGTTCCGCTCTCTTCTCGTCTGATGTTATCTTCTTTTCTTTCAATTCTCCAAGCTTTTTCTTTAACATACACTTCTCATCAATTTCATATACTGCATTCCCATCAATAATTAACTTTCTGGACATTTTCGTTTTCCTTTCCTCTTCTTATTATTAAGATATGCCCCTGATTACAAAAGGTCTTTAATTCAGTATACGCATGATCCGATTTTTCACACATCTATATTCATGAACAGGAATATATTTTTTCTGCATTTCATATATATGTATCAGTTCAGCTGAAAGTCAGGAGGGTTTATTTTTTTGAAAACACCGACGCCTATGACCCCCTTTGACGAAGCAACTGCTTCCGGACTTCGCATGCTGAAACTTTTCCTTCCTCTTTTCCCGCCAGCTACACAGAGCATGCTTGCCGTCTTCATTAAATTCATCGAACTGCAAAATGTTCTTCACCAACAGGCTCCTGTCAGTTATGATGCACTTTCTGCCTGTGACTTTTCTTCTGGACGAGGAATAGAAAGTCTTTTTCAAGACAACATAGATTCTATTTTTGACCATCTGTCACCTTATCTCACATCAGAAGAAAAACAGCTCTTTTCTACTTTCAAAAACATAAAAGAGATGATGTCTATGGCAGATATGTTTACACAATTCTTTTCATCTGCTCCACCTTCTGATGAAGAGCCAGAAGACACTATAAACAATAACTCACCGAAAGGAGATCTTAACAATGGAAAACTGGATGAACCATCCTGCAATGAAAACGATCGATCCGCTCAAGCTGGAACTGATCAGGACAGCCGCGAAACAGACGAAAGGAAAATCCGGAAATGAACTTGCCCCGGTCATGCTCGCACTTATCACAAATGCAAACCGACAGGGACTTCGTTTCAATCCGGATGAAGTTTCATTAATTCTTGAAGTATTAAAAGAAGGTAAAAGCAAAGAAGAACAAAATCAAATTGACCGCATGATGGAAATGACCAAAAATATCTTTCGGAAACATTTTAAATAAAATCAGAATCACGCTCTTCGCCTTTGCAGTCTTATTTCTCTTCTTTTCTCTATACATTTCCATCTGCATCAGTTAAAATACAAAGGATGACTTGTCTGGAAACAGACATTATTTATAAATGGAGAACGATATATGCAGAATATTAAATTAACACTCCAATATGACGGTACACGTTATCTTGGTTGGAAACGCCCGGAAAAAGACCACAATGATCGCACAGTATCTTATAAAATTGAAAATGTATTAGAAAAAGTAACAGGAACTCCTGTCACTTTATTTTCCGGAGTCCGAACAGAACCGGGAGTTCATGCTCGGAATTTCACAGTCAATTTTCTTACGGAAAGCCAACTGACTCCTGCAGAATTTAAAACTGTTCTGAACCAGTATCTTCCACAGGATATTGCCGTTTTAGATGCAGTATCAACACCCGAACGCTTTCGAGCAGACTTGAATGCACGCGAGATCACTTATGAATATGCCATGGATTTATCACCGATCTATGACCTGTTCCACAAAAACTATCGCGGTCGATTAACTGATCTGTTATCAGATTCATTATTTGATCTGCCACCTGAACAAACAGCAGAACTTCCAAATATTCTTCTTATGGAAACCGCTGCCCACTCATTACTTGGAAAGCATGATTTTAAACATTTCTCTTCGATTCGAAAAAAGAAAGGAACTGAAAAAGAAATAAAAACAATTACTTTTGTCACAGAAGAGTCTACGCTTTATATTCGTATGACAGCCAATGATTTTCTCTATCAGATGGCTCCATTTATCCTGGGAACGCTTTTGGATATCGGCATAGGGAAAAGACCCGTCGAATGTATCAATGCAATCCTGGAAGGAAAGGAAAAGCCTTCTGCATCCTGCGACACAAAAGGCTTGATCTTATACGATATTGTTTATTAATTTTTGAGTAATACGAAAAAGACTCTCATTCCCCACATTACCAAGGTGGTTTTACATTGTCTTAAGTGCAACACTTAAAATATGTTTCGCACAGCGTTGTAAATCTGCTTTGGTAATTTCTTTTCCTTCGTTCACTGCTTCTACGATATCATCCACGTTCTGCTGACATCCCGGCATCTGAAGGTCATTTCCTGCTTTAATGCACTGTACACTGCTGGAATGACTATATTTTCCGGATGGTGATACCATTCCCATCTCTGTTGTATCCTGTGAAGTATACCAGTCTGTCATCACAAGACCTTCAAATCCCCACTCATCACGTGCGATGTTCTGCAGCATGTCATAGTTGTTTGCTGAATGAACTCCGTTGATCAGATTATAGGAAGTCATGATTGCATATGGTTGTGCTGTCTTTACCGCAATCTCAAATCCTTTCAGATAGATTTCTCTCAGCGCACGCTCGCTGATATGTGCATTCGTAAACATACGGTTGTCTTCCTGATTATTTCCTGCAAAATGTTTGATTGTTGTTCCCTTTCCTTTTTGAGACTGAACACCTTTCGTCTCTGTTGCAGCACAAAGACCTGTCAATACCGGATCCTCAGAATAGTATTCGAAGTTTCGTCCACAAAGCGGATTACGATGAATATTCATGCCAGGTGCGAGCCATAGATCTACATGTAACTGCTTCATCTCTTCTCCGACAAGCTTTCCCATTCTATGAATCAGATCCATATCCCAGGATTGTGCCAGTGTTGTTGCGATTGGAATGGCAGTACAAGGTGTCTCTAAACGAAGCCCTGCCGGTCCATCTGCCTGAATAAGATTCGGCACTTTTCGTGTTTCAAGTAAATTGGAAGTGGTGTCTCCTGCTGCACCCGGCACACAGGAGGATGCTGAACCAATTACATTTCCGTCGCCATTTCTTCTCTCTGTTCCAACACAAAGTTCTGCCATTTCTTCCACGGTAAGCTGCGCTGTCAGTTCATCCAGAGTCGCGTTGCCTGCTTTTACATCTTCCAGCGTCAGAACTTCATCTTTCCTCTTATCCATAAGTGTCCTGCGCATCACTTCATATTCTACAAGTTCTTTCTTAAAGTTCTCTGCCTGAAGCATAATTCTAAACGGAATCGCCGGAACACCGAAATCAAATTCAATATCGAAAATCGGAATCATATGGTGAAGCTCTCTGACTGCAATTGTATCACGCATCAGACGTTTCAGTTGGAGTGTTGTCACCTGCTCATCAAGGTCGATGACTGCCACAGCCTCCGTATTACGTGAACTGTTTCCTACGCGGATCGTATATTCCCCTTCTTCCATAACCCAGGCCGCATCATATGCATCAAAAGATGCCATATCTATCGTTGCAAATGTGATCGTCACGACATCTTTTTCTCCCGGTGCAAGCAATTTAGTCTTAGCAAATCCTGCAAGTTCCTGTGTTGGTTTCTCCATGATTCCATCCGGTGCGGAATAATAAACCTGAACAACTTCTTTTCCAGGATATTTGTCACCAATGTTCGTAACCTCAACTTCAACCTGTACCTGCTTTTCATCTGCTGCTACATTCATTGTTTTTATTTCAAATTCTGTATAGCTTTTTCCATATCCAAAGCAATATAGCGGCATCACACCAAACGTATCAAAATAACGATATCCCACATAGATTCCATCACTGTAATATTCGTCGTCAAGATTTCCATCCCTGTGGCTAAATGTTGCAGATGACGGATAATCTTCATAAGACTTTGCCCATGTATCAGTCAGTTTTCCTGATGGAATCGTCTTGGCCGTCAACACATCAGCAACTGCATAACCTCCCATATTTCCTGTCTGTCCCACAAGCATAATTGCCTGTACACCTTCAATTGCCTTCAATGAAGTCAGATCAATGACTCCACCTACATTCAAAAGAACAATACAGTTCTTATAGTGTTCTGTCATAAAACGGATATTCTGAAGTTCTCTGTCGCTGAGATAATAATCTCCCCTCTCTGCCCTGCGGTCTTTTCCCTCTCCGGAATTTCTAGAAATTACATAAATTGCCGCATCCGCTTCTTTTACATCCGCTTCTGTAATCTCCGGCTGTTCCGGTTCCTCAAAAGGGTTCTCGAAGGCATATAGCATCGATGGTTTTCCTGTTTTCTCTGTAAATTCATTTAACTTTTTCGCATACGCTTCCTGCGCATCCGCATAAAGTCTGTCATACTGATCCAGCCAGCCTTCTGTTACAAATTTAAATCCTGCATGCTCAAGCCCTTGTGCAATCGAAATGTTTTCACGTACATTTACATCACCGGATCCTGTTCCACCTTTGATCGTATGTCTTGCTCCTGTTCCGAATAATGCAATCTTCTTTGTACCAGCCTGAAGTGGAAGGACTCCGTCATTTTCCAAAATTACCATACACTCGCCTGCGAGGCGGCGCACTTCTTCCTGATGTTCTATCTCATAATTCTGTATTTCATCTGTTTTTAACGCATCTATCTGTGTCATATACAATTCCTCTTTTCTGTCGATTATTATAATTGTAATAATAGAAACGTCAAATGTCCACCCCCTAAAAAATGTTCTTTTTCACGCTGTCCTCTCGCCTTTTATTATTTTTGTTAATATCTACTATACCAATCGATTATCTTCCGGAAATATTGATAATTTTCAATAAGTTTTTTCTCTTTTCAGGTTGCATGTGAAAGTTTTTATGGTATAATTATTCGTATGAACATAGGTGTCAGGTTTCGCTATTTCCTGATACCTTTTTCAAATTTGACTAAAGGAAAGAGGGATATTTTATGCAGTCAAACATTATTGTAACCGCTGTCGTTGTTATTTATCTTCTTGTTATGTTATTGATCGGTTATCTGTCATCCAAGAAGATTGAATCCAACACAGACTTCGTTGTTGCCGGAAGACGACTCGGACCGCTTTTGATGGCCGGAACTCTTGCTGCTACTGAGATTGGTGGAGGAAGTTCTCTCGGTGTTGTTCAGCAGGGTATGGAAAGTCACGGACTCAGTGCCGCATGGTACATTATCACAATGGGATTCGCTTTTGTGATTCTTACATTCCTTGCACCTAAATTCCGTGCAGCAATGGTTAAAACCGTTCCTGAATATTTCCGCCGTCGTTATGGAAAACCTTCAGGAATCATTACATCTTTGATCATGTTTGTTCCATTGATCGGACTGACAGCCGGACAGTTTATCGCATCTTCTGTTATTCTGTCTACAATGCTGAATCTGAATTATAAGACAGCCGTTCTGATCGTAGGTATCGTTGTAACAATTTATGCGATCATGGGTGGTCTTTGGAGTGTTACACTTACTGACTTTGTTCAGGTATTCCTGATCGTGATCGGAATGATCATCGCACTTCCATTTGGAATGAATCTTGCCGGTGGATGGACAATGTTGTAGCTAATGTTCCTGCTGAAACATTTGACATGTTTAAAGGTTATAATGTAATGGATGTTATCAGTTTAACAATCATGTATGTTGCTACATTTACTGTAGGACAGGAAGCTGTATCCAGATATTACGCTGCAAGAGACGGAAAAGCAGCAAGACAGGGATCTGTCCTTGCTGCGATCGTAAACTTTATCTACGCTTTTGTTCCGACACTTATGGGAATCATCGTACTTGCACTGATCAATATGGGCAAATTCAATGCTGCGGACTTCCAGGATGTTGGTGCCCGTTATGCACTTCCGGTTCTTGCTATGGAAGCAATGCCGGCAGTTATCTGCGGATTGTTATTTGCAGGTATCGTATCTGCCACAATGTCAAGTGCTGACTCAGACCTTCTTGGTGCCGGATCGATCTTTGCAAATGATATTTACAAGATTGTGATTAAGCCTAGCGCATCTGATAAAGAGATCATGATCGTAACTCGTGTTACAATGGCAGCTGTAGGTGTTTTTGCTACTCTGATTGCATTATTTAATACTTCAAGTATTGTTACAATCCTGATGTTTGCCTTCACCCTTCGTGCCGCAGGTTCTTTCTTCCCATATGTTCTCGGACATTACTGGAAAGGAGCTTCCCAGGCAGGAACCATGGCTTCTCTGATCGCCGGAACTATTGTTGTAGTATATCTGGAGCATGTTTCCAAAGGAAATCTGTTCGGTCTGCACTTCAATCAGCCGATCGTACCTGGACTGGTTGCTGCGTTGATTGCATTCCTTATCTTCTCACTGGTTATGCCTCCAAAGAAGCAGACAACAGAGCTTGCACCTGAAGAGTAATTTTCAGGAATCATATACCAGACATAAATCTATAAATATACTAAAACTTCTTTTAAAAAAATAGCAGATATAAGAAACAGCAAGGCTACTGCCAAAAGCATTATCATTAAAATGCTTTCCCGACAGTAACCCTGCTGTTTCCATTTTTGTTTGGATTTCTCTTTTTTGTTCAGATTTCTCTTCTTATTTAAATTACTTTATGCTCCAGCCATTTTCTGCTGTGGAATCGCCAGGTGAAAATAATACTTCTGACCGTCCAGTCCGCAAACATTCCGATCCATACTCCCATCGGGCCAAATTCCATTACACGGATCAGAAATACACACAGGCAGAATCTGCATGCCCACATTGTACAGCAGGATGTGATCATAGAAAATTTTGCATCCCCTGCTGCTCTCAATCCATATGCCGGAACAAATGACATAACCCATATAAGTGGCTTTACAATCGTGATCCACATTACCATATGGAAACACATCTTCGCACTCTCCGGTTCCATACCGCCGAGAATCGTAATTGGTTTCGTCAGTGCAAAAACAATCACACAGCTCGCAGCCATAACGATCTCAGCAATCACGCAAAGCTTTTTGATGTAATAAACTGCCTCATCCTTCCGGTTAGCTCCCAGACATTGACCTACAATTGTCATCAATCCGATTCCAACTCCGATACCACCGATTCCGTTCAGATTCTCCAGAATGTTCGTCATTGCCTGCGCAGCGATTGCTGTTGTTCCAAGTGTTGATACTGTGGACTGAATCGCCAGCTTTCCAAACTGGAACATACTGTTCTCCACACCAGATGGAATTCCGATTCCAAGAATCCTGCGGATCATTCTCCAGTCCGGACGAATCTTCAGATAATCCCGTACTACGATGATCTGCTGACGATCCAGACGAAGTTCTGCCAATACTACAACTGCACAGAAAATACGTGAAATCAAAGTTGCCAGTGCAGCTCCCGCGACTCCCATATGGAAGCCCCAGATCATAATTGCATTTCCGACAATATTCATCACGTTTGATACCATTGAGATGAGCATCGGATCTCTCGTGTTCTCCTGTGCCCTGAAGATCGATGCCGCTGCATCATACGCCGCAATAAACGGAAATGATAATGCAGTGTAGAAGAAATAGATTTCAGATGCTCTCATAACATCTGCTTCAACTGCTCCAAAAATCAAGTGAAGTAACGGTTTCTGAAAAATAAGACAAAATGCGCTGACAGCTACTGATATAAGAGTGATGATAAATAGTACCTGTCGTGCAGACTCATTTGCCCGATCTTTATTCCTCTGTCCAATGTACTGGGCGCAGACGATCGCACCTCCGGCTGCTAATGCTGAAAATGCCTGGATTACCAATATATTAATAGAATCCACCAGTGATACCGCTGAGATTGCTGCTGATCCCACATTACTAACCATCATCGTATCCGCGGTACCCATGATGGAGTTCAATAACTGTTCCAGTATGATTGGTACTAAAAGAGCACGGATCATCTTGTTGCTGAACATATGTTGTTGATTTATATTCGCTGCCATTTATATTAAGCTTCTTTCTTCTCTGTAAGCTTTTTAATTCCCTGAATTGCTACGATTACTCCAAGGATAAGAAGCAGAACAGCAAAGATCAGCTGTAATGTATTTCCAAGGCTCAGACCTGTTGTCATAAACTGACCTCCCAGTTTACAGATTGTCATCCCAAGTGCTGTAAATGTTACTGCCATCATAAAGATCATTGGGATCCAAAGCATTGCTCCCTGGCGTTTTGTCTTCTTAAGGAATACTGCACATGCAATCAGTGCAAGTACTGACAGAAGCTGGTTTGCTGATCCAAACAGTGGCCAGATCTCTGCATATCCTACCTTTGCAAGTAAGTATGCAAGTACCAGTGTAATAACTGTTGAGAAATATTTATTGGTTGCTACTTTCTTGTACAATGGCAGATGATCCATATCTGTATCATCATCAATAAAGAATTCCTGGAAAGAAAGTCTTCCGACACGTGCAACGGAATCAAGTGATGTCAGTGCAAATGCTGATACTGCAAGGTTGATCAGTGTGAATACAAGTGAATGCGGTAATCCGATCACTTCAAGGAAGTTTGCGATTGCTCCTGCAAAAATCTGTGGCTGTGTTGTAAGTCCCTGTGCTGCTGCCTCGCCGTCAGCGAAGGAAGCAACTGCGATCAGTGCGATTACAGCAAGCATACTTTCCATAATCATTGCTCCATAAGATACTGGGAGCATGTTCTTCTCACTCTTAATCTGCTTAGAAGCAGTTCCTGAAGATACCAGTGAATGGAATCCGGATACAGCTCCACAAGCAATTGTTACAAACAAAATCGGGAACATATAACTTCCATCTACATTGAAGCTTGTAAAAGCCTTCAGATTACAGGATGGATTTGCTATAAATACTCCTACAACAGCTGCTGCAATCATAAAGATCAGCAAGTAACTGTTCAGGTAATCACGTGGCTGAAGAAGCATCGTTACCGGTGCGACACTGGCAATCAGAATGTAAATAAAGATCAGGATATGCCATGTCTCTCTTGTCAGATACATCGGGAAATAAAGTCCAAGTGCTACCGCTGCAACAAGCATAACAATCGCAATTGCTGTATTAACCCACTTATTCAGTTTGGCATATTTCAAAATGCAGCCAAGTGCTACCGCTTCTACAATAAAAAGCATTGATGTTGTTGCAACAGCACCATTTGCTGCTACTTTACTTATAGTTCCTGCATCATCAGCTACGAATCCATTGAATGTTCCTGCAACTACATCCGCAAATGCAGCAACAACAAGAATACAGAATAACCAGCAGAATAACAGGAATAATTTCTTTCCAAGTTTACCGATATACTCTTCGATAATATAACCGATTGTACGTCCTTTGTTCTTTACAGAAGCATACATAGATGCAAAATCCTGCACTGCTCCGAAGAAAACACCTCCGATCAGAATCCACAAAAGTACCGGAAGCCATCCAAAGATTGCTGCCTGAATCGGTCCATTGATCGGTCCTGCTCCTGCGATAGATGCGAACTGATGACCAAATACGATATTCGTATCTGCCGGCACATAATCTACGCCGTCTTCCAGCTCATAAGCAGGAGTCTTTGCATTCGGGTCAATTCCCCATTTCTTCTCGAGAT